>SL_8KL_010_SEDDRAFT_10001573_pt1 | contig 19817 bp, 21 predicted proteins | sample SodLakKL_010_SED_4_FD_11160 | JGI IMG/M metagenome (IMG submission 11160)
CTGTTTTCCATCTGAAAAAATTTAACAAGTAATGATATAAAAAAATTTTCTAAGATTATCATTCACCATGGAAGGACGAGACCAAAGGTGAAGTTCTGATAGATCAGAAAATAGCTGATCATATATCCGAGAATGGTACCAGAATTCAATAGAGGTAAACCAGCGTGTGGCTTTCCTTTTAAAACGAAGCTCGTCAAGACGATCATCCCTACCACGGCTCCCGCTATACTTCCCATAGCCACGAGAAGAGGGCTATAATGTCCACCTATCCATGCTTGCTCAAGGTGTAGTAACGCCGCGACGGGCAATATGCCTGGAATTATGAGATCGCCTAGACCAATAAACATCGCCTCTCTTTCTCCTTCACTGTCTATTTCCTGCTCTAAACCTTTCTTTTTAGCAAAGGAATAATCAGCCCTTTGAGGTACTACCATCATCACAGGAACTTTCATCTTCATGACACCAGAAGCTAGTGAGATCATATGCTTCGTCTTATAGACAGATATGAAATCATAAACGGCTAGCGCAATGAGAAGTATAAAAACAGGAAGAATACCCAAGCTCATTCCAAAGATACCGGCTATACCGGCTCCCATGATGATCCCAATCCCATTGACCACATACCACTCTGGTTTTTTGTAAAGTAAATAAGTGAGTCCAATAGCTAAAAATATTGAGAGAAAAAATGACCAAAACCCCCAATTGAACTGTATCCATTCGATAAGAGGATATCCTACCCTAAAGAGTACAGGATAGAATACGTAGAAAAGTGTCAGTCCAACCACGGCAAGTATCGCATACTGCAGATAATTCTCCTTTCCGTATTTGAACACCAAAAGCATACCAGCGGTGAAAACCAAAATGACTCCGATATAGATTAGAGGGTTGATCGGATCATCGACATCTTCACCGAAGGCTTGATATTCTTGAGGATAAGTTTGAACCACATTCAAGGCTATCATGTGGGTGATCACTAACATGCAGATTATAGCTATAGCGGGGAGATGTTTACGTTTTATTTCCAACATATCTTTCTTCCCAAAAATTACTTATCTACTACCGTCCCGAAAGCTAGATTACCAGTTGTATTGTTGATTCTGACTTTCACTTTATCGCCCTTGGTGGTTCCTGGTACGTATATAGTGTAACCCCCTTTCTTGGCCATACCGTCTCCTTCTCTTCCTATATCCTGGATCATCAGTTCGTATATTTTGCCTTCTTCTATTTTCTCTGATTCTGCTGAAGAATTGGACTTGCTCTGTTTACCCCTTATCGGACCGTGGGCCCCACAGGCATCACACTTGATTATATCTACCCGGTCTTCCTTTACCAATCTAGTATCTGGCCTACTGCATTCTGGACAGAGCACATACTTCTCAACATAATCTTCGATCTTATTATTAATCTTGCTTGAATTTATCTTACCTTTGAATACAACACGTCCGTTCTCTCTTTCACCAGCTGTACCAAGTTCTCCTAAAAGAAATTTCAAAAATTTTTCTGGAGATCTGTTTATTTGATCAGCAACGTCCGTAAAGTTCTTGAAAATAGTCGTATTTCCTTCTTGAAGGATATCTAGATCGGGGATCTCGAACCTCTCGTGTTCTGATATCTCCTCAGGTATTTTGTCTCTAGCTTTTTTTAAGAGATCGTCGTAACTGTCGTAAGATTTACTTTCCTCTGAAGTGTTCGACTCATCGGACATATGTTCTGATAATCGCGTATGGTTTAAAAAGATATTGGTCTCCATTGTTACGATTGGTCCCATCAACCTAAGATTTTCAAAGGATACTAGTACGACATAGATTTTTTATAGTCAAAACGACTTATTTTTTTGATGAATATGTATAACAAGATAGTCCTGCCCACGGACGGATCTGATTGCGCTATGAAGGGCGTTAAAGAAGGCCTTGAATTCGGAGAAAAACTCGGCATTAAAGTTACAGCTGTTTACGTAGTGAACACCTCTGAATTTGAATCACTACATCATGAAAGTATAAGGGCTTCTGCAAAAAGCGGCCTTAAAGAGAGGGGGGAAAAAGCGCTAGAAGATGTTAAAAAAGCTGCAGAGGGAAGAGATATAGAACTAGAAACGAAGATATCTTCTGGAAAACCCTACAAAAAAATAACTGAACTAGCCGATAAAAACGATATAATCTACATAAGTACTCATGGTCTGTCTGGCTTCAGCAATTTCTTCCTGGGCAGCACAACTGAACGGGTTCTAAAAAACACTGAAGCTACAGTGGCAGTGGTGAATGGAAAGTAAATCGAAAATCAGTTACTCCTTTTTTTCTGTCTTTTTTCGGCAGGGAGTTGGTAACTTCATAGAAGCTTTTCTAAGAGCGTCCTTCGCTATGTCAACTCCGTTATCTACCCATATCTTAACGATCTCCTGACCTTCGTTCACTCTTGCTGCATTACCGACTTTCTTACCAAAAGACCTCCTCATACCTTCTGACAATCTATCGGCTCCTGCACCCGTCGCCTGTTTATTCTCTCTTAACACGTGGTGGGGGTAGACAAGAATCTTAGCTTTAAAGTTCTCTTCGCCAAGTCCTTTCGTGAGGACTCTTGTCAAAGTAACTCTCGCTGCTTCGAGTGCGGCGTCTTTGATCTGACATTTTTCTTGAGCTATCAAGGTAAGCTCGTAATCGAAGTCTCCTGTTCTATTTCCCATGGTGAACTGACCTACTCTGACGTGAGGCACACCACCTATGTATTCTTTGCGAGTGTAAGGTTGACTTTTGACTTCTCTGTACATACGTCCTGGTTTTTGTGGCATGATGTTAAAGTTTCATATACACATCTTATTTATAGTTTTTCTGTCCTCTCTTTGTTCTCTTTATCCTTGAATCCATAAAAAGGTTAAGAAAGTGATTTTACTCACTCTTCAAAGTGGAAAAAAAAGATAGCAACCTCTGCAGATGAAGACGGCTTTTTGAACCTCTCACTATGTTGAAATCAACTTCTCCTAATTCAATGGCGATCCTTTTTCTTTTTTCTTTATCCATGGGCAGATTATCAATATCCTCATGGATCATCTTCAATATATTTTCGGCTGTGTAACCTTCTTCTATCAGCAAATCAAATAATTCCTCTCTAACATCCATAAAGTTACCGTTCTGTGCTCTTAAGATCATACCTTTTATATCAGCTCTTGTAGTTTCTTTTATCGCTGATTTGACTATTTCTTCGTCTATATCCTCATCCATGGAAGCTGAGATCTGTAAAAGGTTAGTTACTTCTCTGAGACTTCCTTTGGAAATCCGTGATAGAACATTTATCGCGTTTTGATCTATCTGAAAACCCTCCTTTTCTTCGATCATTCTTATCCATCTTTCTATCTTTTCTTTACTTATCGGATGAAACCTGAACAATGCACATCTAGACTGTAAGGGATCGATGATTTTGGAAAGAGACCTACAAGAAAGTATAAATCTAACGTTTTCCGAAAAATTCTCCATCATCCTTCGTAAGGCTGCCTGTGCCGAATCGGTCAAATCATCCGCATTATCCATGTAGATTATCCTAAAATCCTTCTCAGTCAGGCTTCTAGATCTTGCTTTTTCTTTAACATCTTCTCTAATCGCATTTATGCCTCGTTCCCTAGATCTAGTCAACTCTATAAAGTTACCCCTCCAATTTTCACCATAAATCTTTTTCGCTAAAACTATTGCAGTAGTAGTCTTACCTACACCAGACTGACCTACGAACATGAGATGAGGCATGCTACCTTCGTCTACATAAGTTTCCAACTTCCTTATCACTCTCTCATGACCCAATATGTCTTTAAAATTATCGGGTCTGTACTTTTCGGTCCACTGCTTTTTCATCGTTTATCAAACATGCTCAGGAGGTATTAAAATTGTCGGAAATCCTATTTAGAGAAAATAGAGGGGAAAACTTAAATTAGACCGTATTACTTTGTTATGTTAAGTAGAGGTTAACGGAGTTGAATGATGCAATGCGTAATATAGGAGTGATCATACATGATTGAACTTTTCTGGATAATAAGTGTCACTTTTTTGATCGCTATACTCGCTCTACTGGGTATATTCACTTTCATTTTAAAAGAAGATATATTTCAAAAATTGATAAAACTACTCGTTTCTTTCGCAGCTGGTGCTTTCATTGGAGCTGTTTTCTTTGAATTTTTACCTGAGATATTCCACGAGTTCGGAGGACATAATGGTCATCATGTTGATATCTTAGGTCCTGTTTTGATAACATCCGGTTTCGTGTTCTTTTTCATACTTGAAGAGGTTTTACAATGGCATCACTGCCACAAACCTCCATGCGAACACGATGATGAAGAGACAAAGGAAGCTTTCAGTTATCTGATTCTAATATCTAACGCGATACACAATTTCGTCGATGGAATGATAGTGGGTGCTGCTTTTTTGTTAGCGATCCCAATAGGGATAACGACTTCGATAGCTATCGCTGCTCACGAGATCCCACAAGAACTCGGCAACTTCGGTATATTGGTATATGGTGGATGGAAGAAGACGAAAGCACTTTTGGTAAATCTAGGAGCTTCACTTATGATAGTTCCAGGGGGTATCGCGGCTTATTACGCCGCTCCATTTATAAAACCGATCTACCTGATAGGTTTTGCAGCTGGAAGTTTTCTATACATAGGAGCTGCAGACCTGATCCCTGAAGTTCATGGAGAGGCAGACTTAAGGAAAAGCATTATCACGATAGCGATTTTCCTTTTGGGTCTCTCAATAATAGTGTTGGTAGAGATGATCGTTCCTCATCATCATTGAATTTAGAGATATCTAGAAAAAATCTAATCCTTTGGCTCCAAAATAGAAAAGCGCTTCTTGTACCAATGGCATTGATACAGATCTTCCGGATTAAATTCTTCATTTGGATCTATACAACTACCGCATTCACATTCCAGTTCATCTTCGAACTTTTCACGTATCTTTCTCATCAATCTCGGGCTGACTACATTCTCGATATTGGAAGATTCTTCACATGCTTCTTGGGGATCCATTCCGAGAGATTTTTTGAAAAAGGTCTCGATAGCATGATGTTTACTAATATCCCTTTTTATAGATTCAACACCTTTCTCGTTCAGTAGGATTCCTTTATTTTCTATGTACTCTCCATATCCGAGTTCCTCGATTCTCCTATTTTTCTGTAGAGCGCCGGCACGAGAAATGCCCATCAATTCAGATAATCTAGCTGGTCCAACTGGCTCTCCATGGGCCCCTAAGTAGAAGAGAGCCCTAAGATACTCCCGGTCTCTTTGGGTTTCGTTTACTTTTTCCATCTTGTTCAGGATAGGTTAAACCCGATATAAAATAGTTGTTCTTGTTAACTCCACGTAGTTTATTGTTGGATCAGAATATTTGGGTTACAAGACTTGAAAAGGCTATATTAGTATAAAAAACCAATATAATTAAATTTGACAAGATAGCTTAAATTTATATATAATTAGTTAGTTTAAGAAACGGGTATTAAAATGGAATATACACAACCTAAAACAAACCCAAAATCACAAGAACGACCGACTGGTATTACCATTTTGGCAATACTATATGTGTTAAACGGTTTGATAATGCTGAGCGCTCCTGTGATTCTAAGTGCAATCTTGACAGCTTTCATACCAGAGATAGGTTTATTATGCTGGGCACCGGTAATTGTGATTGGTCTACTATACTTTGGTACCGCATATGGACTATGGACAGGAAAAAATTGGGCAAGGATCATTGCGATAGTTTTGGCAATACTAGGTCTGTTCAATTTCCCGATTGGTACGATAATAAGCATAATCATTCTGATATACCTATTCAAAGACGAAGTGAAGGCTTACTTTAAATAAATACAAACAGTCATACATTAGCAGTAATAACAAAAATACCATTTGTATGTAAACGCTAGAAAAATACGATCTATGGTAGTATTTGCAATATTTGACAGGAATACAAACAAAAAACCATTTCTTTATACTTTCTTGATTTTTTTCAAATCTCGATCTTACATAAAGTTTTAATCAAGAATTCTTCTTCGCTAGACTCCTAAAATACTCACTTTAAAAACCCTATCAGATTTGAAAAGTTCCGGGAACCTATAGGTTTTTCTATCTTCAATAATGCGAAGGGATATTCGATGTATTTAAAAAATTATATATAGCAAGAAGCAATGCTAACGTAGGGAATAAATTTACCCTGTATGGTGATAAAATGATAGAACTCGGAACAAGCTTGCCACTACAGATGGAATGGGCCTGTACTGGTGTATTCTGCCTGATAGGGTTTATACCACTGATAATAAATATATTGATAGCCTACTGGATGTACAAAGATGCAGAAAAAAGAAATGAAAATGGCGCATTGTGGGCCGTAATAGGCTTCTTCTTAAGTATAATCGGGCTCGTAATCTGGATTGTGGTTAGACCAGATATGTCTGAAGTTAGAAGAGAAGAACAAATGAAACAACAGCAATGGCAGCAACAACAGCCACCACCCCAACAACCCCAGCAGGAAACAAAACAGTGCTCGGACTGCGGAGACGAGATGCGCTATATAGATGAATACGATCGATGGTACTGCGACAATTGTCAGGAATACAAATAAAAACCTTTTTTACTTTATATTTTCTAATGAAAACACAGAAACTTTTTTATCTAATCCCTAGAGATATGATGATGCTATGACTTACGGCATAGGTAACACCACCTTGACAAGGGCTAAAAAACTGGAAGACTATTTTGGTATTGATAGTCTCTATCTTAAGCTAGAAGGTGAAAATCCTACAGGGACACACAAGGATAGATTAGCTATTCAACACGTAGACGATGCTATAATCCGTGGCTACGAAACTATAACTGTTGGTTCCTGCGGTAACTACGGAGTCGCGATGAGCTTTGTCGCGAACAAATCTAAACTCGACTGCAAAGTTTTCGTACCAAAGAAATATTCTGGGGAAGAGCTAGAAAGGATAAAAGCTCATTGCTGTGATGTATTCAAGGTAGAAGGTGGTTACGAAGAGGCTGTGGAAGCGAGCAGAAAGAAAGCCTCCAAAAACGGCTGGTACGACGCAAACCCAGGTGGGAAAAACACACCTATTTCACTGGTCGCTTATGTAGATGTGGCTGAAGAGATACAGGAAGAATTGAAGCATCCGCCTGACACGGTCTCAGTAGCAGTAGGGAACGGTACTACACTAGCTGGTCTACATCTAGGATTTAGACTCCTTTGGAGAAAAGATAGAGCTGAGCATATACCTCACATGTTGGGAGCTTCGAGTTTGGGAAATAACGCCATAATTGAAACCATACGGCAGGAAAAAAGAGAGATGATCGAACTTTCCCCTACAGATATCAGAGAATCAGAAGTTAATGAGCCCCTGTTAAATTGGCGTTCCCTTGACGGGCAGGAAGCTATTAACGCTATTTATGATACCGAAGGTATGGCCGTAGGTCTAAAAGATGATGAGTTGGTTAAATATAAAGAATTGTTGTATGAAAAAGAAAATATCGATTGTCTTCCAGCATCCGCCTCGGCTTTAGGAGCTTTGGAAAAATATATCGACGAGAAAGATGATAAAACAGGTACTCATGTTGTAGTACTCACTTCAGGTGAAAAAAATGTTCGGAATTGAGAAAAAAATACCTGCATTGATATATGCTGAAGGAGAATTTGGAAAGCTTGACGGTAAAACAGCTAACGGTCTCGTGAGATTTTCAGAAAAATACGAGATTATCGGCGTTATCGACAGCAGTAGAGATGAAGATTATGTTAGTGAAGTACTCGAAGATGTAGAAGATAAGATTCCTATATACGATGATTTGAAAGAGGCGTTAGAGGATTTAGAAACAAAACCAAAAGCGTTCATAAACGGCATCGCTAGAGACGGGGGAGCATTTCCCTATGATCATAAATATATCTTTTTAGAAGCCATTGAAAACGGGATGGACATAGTTCACGGGTGCCATGATCATATCTCCGAGGATGAAGAGTTTAAAAATAAGGCAGAGAAGTACGGAGTCGATATTTGGGACACGAGGAAGGAACCGGAAAATCCGCATTTCTTCACAGGAAAACTTAGAGATATAGATGACCCTCCTAGGATATTAGTTTCTGGTACTGACTGCGCCATAGGAAAAAGAACCTTCTGTATAGAATTATACAAAGAATTGCAGGACAGAGGCTACAATCCGGGTTTCGTCGCTACTGGTCAGACAGGTATTATACAAGGAGCAAGATATGGATTTCCTCTCGACGGCATTAGAGGTGACTTCCTAAGCGGTGAGACGGAACATGTAGTTTGGAAAGCTTCTACTGAGAACGATCATGATGTCATAATAGTTGAGGGCCAAGCTTGTATAGTCCATCCCCAGGGAGGTAATCCTCTTGCTTTGATGAAAGGAGTTCATCCCCATGGTGTTGTTTTGATACACGCTCCTGGTAGAGAAGAAAAAGATGGTCTTCCAGAATTTGATCCTCCTGATTTAGACAAAGAAAAAGAGACGATAGAGTTCTTTTATCCTGACTCGGTCATCTCAATCGGTATAAACCACGAAGGAGGGATCGATGTAGAGGAGTGGATAAAGGAATATGAAAACAAATATGGTATTCCGGCAGAAGATGCTCTCCTAGAAAGACCAACGAAAACTGCCGATAAAATAGAGGAAAACTTCATTAAAGGAAATCCTAAAGTAAAGAGGGCAAGATGAAGGAAGATATAAGATTTAAGAGGCTAGATTGCGAACCGATAGATAAGGAGGAGATGAAAGCTTCTATTGATCTCTTACACGAATATCTTCAGGAGTTCATTTCAATAGAGGCATTAGAAAAAGATGTAAAACATTGTTTCAAAAAAGGAAGAGTTACTGCGGCGTACCATAAGGACGAACTCATAGGTGTCGTTGTAGGAGTAAATACACCTTTTTTCGACAAGTTTCACATAGGTCATATAGCCGTCAAAGAAAAATTTCAAGGAAAAGGAATAGGTAGTGAACTCACTGAGAAAGTCATTCCCGAGGATTCGGGAGCAAGCGTGCATCTAAATATAGGAAATCCAGGAGTCGAAAAGTTCTACAAGAAGATGGGATTCCAACAGACACACAAGCGTTTCAAAAAATCTTCAAAAAGAGATGCTGAAGTAAAACCGAGTGATTAAAAGAAAGGAAAAACGTTTTTCTAGAAGGGTCAGTAACCGTCTACACCTTCATCAATTTCCTTTTCGTCTTCTATAATGACCTGTGCAGCGGCGATTCTCGCTACAGGAACTCTATAAGGCGAACAGCTCACATAGTCAAGATCAGCACGATAACAGAACTTCACAGAGGAAGGTTCGCCGCCGTGTTCTCCGCATATACCTACCGACAGATCTTCCTGCACTTCTCTACCTCTTTCCGTTCCTATCTTAACTAGTTCACCGATACCTTCGGGGTCTAACACTTGAAATGGATCTTCGTCTAAGATGCCCTCTTCGATATAGTTGGGAACGAAGGTACCTACGTCGTCTCTACTGAAACCAAATCCCATCTGTGTAAGATCGTTAGTCCCAAATGAGAAGAAATCAGCTTCTTTAGCGATCTCATCAGCCGTAAGGGCGGCCCTAGGAACCTCGATCATCGTTCCGATGTCATAATCAACTTCCTTCTTCTCTTCGAAAATCTCTTCTTCAACTGGCTTAACAACCTTCTCTTTCACATTTGTTAGTTCCTCGACCTTGCCAACGAGAGGCACCATGATATGAGGTTCTACCTCGATATCCTCTTCCTGAACCTCAGAGGCCGCTTCCAATATTGCTCTGACTTGCATCTTATAGATGTCTGGAAAAGTTATACCGAGACGACATCCTCTGTGACCAAGCATAGGGTTTGCTTCTTTCAATCTCTCGACTTTATTTTCGATTACCTTCACATCAATTCCTAATCTCTCTGCTAGTTCCTTTTGAGTCTTTTTATCGGTAGGAGCAAACTCATGAAGCGGTGGATCCAACAATCTTATCGTCAGTGGAAGGCCGTCCATAACTCTGAAAAGTTCCTTGAAATCATTTTTTTGCATCGGCATCAACTTTTTTAAAGCTTTTTTCCTCTCTTCGTCATCTTCAGATATGATCATCTCCTGCATCACATCAAGTCTTTCAGGTTCGAAGAACATGTGCTCAGTCCTGCAGAGGCCTACCCCCTCAGCGCCGAATTCTATAGCTTTTTCAGCGTCTTGTGGAGTGTCAGCATTGGTCCAAACACCCATCTGTCTAATATCATCGGCCCATTCCAACAGATTCTCGAATTCTTCCGTGAATTCGGGTTCTATCAGTGGTGCTTCTCCCAAGATGACATCTCCAGTGGTTCCATCAATAGTTATGACATCTCCTTTCTCAATCTTCTGACTTTCAACTTCGAAGTATTCTTCATCTATACCTATATCGATCTCTTCGGCACCTGCGACGCATGGTTTACCCATACCTCTAGCCACCACCGCGGCATGACTCGTCATGCCGCCTCTACTGGTCAAAACGCCTTCTGCTGCAGCTAAACCATGTATATCTTCTGGTGTAGTCTCCGATCTCACAAGAACTACTGATTCTCCATCTTTAGCTCTCCGCTCGGCTTCATCCGTATCAAAAATAACTTTACCAGAAGCTGCCCCGGGCGAGGCATTCAATCCCTGCGTTAACTTATCCACTTTGACATTAGGATCTATCCTCTTGTGCAATATCTTTTCCACCTGATCTCCTTCGACTCTCAGAAGAGCGACCTTCTTACTGATGATACCTTCTTCGTGCATATCATGAGCTATCTTAACGGCGGCATTAGGAGTTCTCTTTCCTGTTCTAGTCTGTAAAATATAGAGTTCTTTGTCTTCTACAGTGAATTCAAGGTCCTGCATGTCTTTATATTCTTCTTCCAAAATCTTGCAGACTTCTTCCAGCTCTTTATATATGTCTGGCCACATCTTCTTGAGATCATATATGTTGAGAGGTGTTCTAATACCAGCGACAACATCTTCCCCCTGAGCATTCTGGAGGAATTCTCCGTATACCTTATTTTCTCCTGTAGAGGGATCTCGGGTGAAGGCAACGCCGCTACCTGAGTTCTTTCCAGTATTACCGTAGACCATGGTCTGAACATTGACCGCGGTTCCCATGTCATGGGGAAGATCGTTTAGATTTCTGTACCTGACAGCTCTCTCGTTTTCCCATGAGGCAAAAACAGCTTTTGTCGCTTCTACTAACTGCTCCCATGGATCTGATGGGACGTCACCTACAAGTTCTTTGTACCTTTCCGTGACCTCCTTCATGCCTTCTGCCTCAAGATCGACGTCCTGATCCGCATTTCTTTCTTCTTTAACATCAGCCATTATCTTTTCAAATTCTTCGTGAGGAATCCCTCTAACGACTTCGCCAAACATATTGATAAAACGTCTATAACTGTCATAAGCAAATCTTTCATCTGTCTTTTCGATCAGACCCTTCAGGGTTTCTTCATTTAGACCGAGATTCAAGATAGTGTCCATCATACCCGGCATAGATACAGCAGCCCCTGATCGAACCGAGACCAAAAGTGGATCTTCTGGGTCACCAAACTCTTGGTCCATCTCTTCCTCCAACTTTCTCATGAACTCTTTCATCTGCCTTTTGATCTCATCGGTCATCTCACCTTCGTCTAAATATTCAAGACATGCTTCCGTAGTCACAGTATAACCCGGAGGGACATTCAAACCGATCTGGGTCATCTCCGCTAGATTAGACCCTTTTCCTCCGAGTAAATCTTTCATCTCAGCACTGCCTTCTTCAAAGGAATAAACGTACTTCGTCATGATTACCAGACAAATGACAAGAGCTCTGTTATAAAAAAATTATCCTTGAGTTTAAAGAAAGTAGAAAAACAGAAGAAGGAAAGGTTTTTATTTTTTAGCAAGCTTCACGAATGGCTAATTATTTTTCAATCGATCCCAGGAAAGGACCTCAAGTGAAGTAGGTAATTTTGGTATGTTGCCCACTTTTCGACCTATCAATTTCTTTACGCCTTTCTCCGTAGCTATATCCACCAGACGTTGAGTCACAATTCCGTTGAACACTACTTTTTCGACTCCTTCATCTTCTTCCAGCAATTTATCGGCTAGTTCTCTCGTTGGTATTTCCTCTAGGACTTCTCCATTACCGTTCAAAAGTTTAGCAATCTTTTCTTTATTGATAGAACTGATTATTTTCCTGTATCGATCATATTCCTTTTTTGTTTCAGGTTCCTCTAGTGTTTTTTCTCCATCTTTAGATGAGCTTTCTCCAGACGATGCTTGTTTTCCTTCAGCAACTTTTTTAGACCTCTCGTATCCACCACTTTGCTTAACTTCTTCTTCATCGACATCTATTTCGTACATCTCAATATATTGATCTACTGGAATCTTGCTTCTTAGAGCTTTCATTATCTGTTTCTGAGTGAGTTCTTCGACCTCTGTGTTTTCAGGAGCCTCAGCAACATAATCGACTTCGGCCGTCTCCAAAAGTTCCTGTAATATCAAAACTCCGCCTCTATCCCCATCGACAAAAGCCGTTGTTATTCTTTTAGAGGAAAGATCTTTTATATCATCCGGTATATCAGTCCCCTCAACAGCTATGGCGTTTTTTATCCCGTACCTCAACAGGTTGAGTACATCCGATCTACCTTCAACCACAATTATAGCATCTGAATCACCCACATTAGGACCGGCGGGGGAATGAGATTCACCGTAGTCGCTTATCTCTTCCATTTGTACCTCTTGTCTTACTGACTCAGTCAGATTTCCAGTGGGGACTTTGCTCTCTTCGACGGTAGAAGATAATAAATCTTTAGCTCTTTCGACGATTCTGTTTCTTTTAGACTCTCTGACATCTTTTATTTCGTCGATCTCTATGTCAGCCTTGCATGGACCAACTCTATCAATTGTTTCCAAAGCGGCCGCCAAGATTGACGTTTCTACAAGATCTAAGCTAGAAGGGATGGTTATCTTTCCAGATGATTTCCCTTTAGAGGAACTGACCTCAACTTCTATACGTCCCATCCTTCCGCTCTTTTGTAGATCTCTTAAGTCGAGTTCGTCACCTAAAAGCCCCTCCGTTTGACCGAATATAGCGCCAACAACATCAGGTTTCTCCACGACTCCGTTAGCCTTCAGATCAGCCTTGATGACATATTTAGTTGTACTCGGATCAATATCCATATCTAACACCTCTTACTTTGCCGAAAACAGTTGACATATTCCACCCCTCAACTCTTACTGGAGCAAATGAACAAATTTTTCTACGAGTTTAAGCCCCACTAAATGGCGAATCTATACATATCTAATGCAACCCATGTAACTATCATAAGCAAGGTGATGAGGGATCAAGTTGAGACATTATTTTACCATTATCAACTGCCTTCGGTATAATTGCAGGAAAGGCAAAGATATATAAATCTTACTCTCAAACATTGGTCAACCGAAATCTACTTGAGAGTCTATTACGTCTCTTACGCGTCGAAAATTCAAAAGCCCATCCTCAGAAATTGCATACACGTGAAAATCGTAAGGATCCAAATGATCTAGATTTTTTGAGAAAAAATAGTTTGATTCGATGACATCTCTTCCCTCACTTAGAGGATCGATAGCGGGCAAAACAAGTACCTTACACTTAGGATTGTAAAGAAAACAGGGGTATTTCAATGTTGATCCGACCTCATCCTTTATCTCGATAGCAGGATGTTCGTGACCCATAATCAAAAGTCCTTTACATCTGACATCGAGATGCCCATGAGTTAAAGTCATGCCATCTAGAACTATCTTTTCTTCATATAATGGTACTCCTTTCATATTAGTATAATTTTCGAGATAATTGTCGTGGTTGCCTTTTATCATAATCAATGACGAATCCTCCATAAGGTAGTCCATGATATCAAGGAGTTCTTTAAACTCCTGACTCCCAATTCTCCCAAAGTTATGTTTAAAGTCACCTAGCACGATTAATGAATCTGGATCATATCGATTTTTTATATTGGCCAATCTATCCAATAACTTTTCTTTTTGGAATGCAGGTAATGAAATCCCGTCTTCTCTCAAAACAGATTCGTAACCAAGGTGAAAATCCGTTACTAGTACTGTCTTTTCCTTTTCATACCAAACACAGTAATCCGATGTTAAAAACAGGTTATCATGGATTTCAATTTTATTCATCATTCAAGATAACAATTCTTTAAAAGATTCTTTATCTTTAATATCCTCAAACGCATCTTCATTCTTCGCCTTCTCTTTGAACGTTTGATCAAGATCTATTGCCCTCTTTAAGAAGTTCCTTGCCTTCTTTTCTTCCTCATACTGAGCACTTATCATACTTTTATAATACCAGGCTTGCGGATAGTTCTGATTCCTCTTAACCACTTCGTTGAAATTCTCCATCGCTTCATCGTATTTTCCCATTTCATAGAAAACCAAACCTTTATTAGACCAGGCTTCAAGGTCATCTTCGTCCTTTTGGAGGGCTTGATCGAAAGCATCGATTGCTTCTTCGTATCTTTCTAGATGATAAAGACAGGCACCTTTGTTATGCCATAAATCAAGTTCGTTTTCCTCCAGTTCAAACAACCGGTCGTAAGTCTCTAGAGCTTCTTTAAATTCTTTTTTATTGTAAAATAGTTGTGCTTTATCATAGAGTAGATCTTTATCTTCCGGGTCTATTTCTAGTGCTTTATTGTAATATCCAAGCATGTCATCCCTCTGTTCGTAAAATTTTCTGTAGGTTTTTTTAGCCTCTTCAATTTTTCCTTTTTCTTCGAACAGCCGAGCTTTCTTTTGAAGTAATTCTGTATTTTCAGGTTCAAAAGATAACAACTTTTCTATTACTTCTAGATTATCCGGTTTTTTCTCTAGGATCCTTTCATACAATCTCTTAGCTAAAGATTTCTGTCCCTTTTCTTCTAGTTTTTTCGCCTGTTCTATAACCTTTGAAACTTTTTTAGAAGCTAAGTTAACCATTTTCCCAATAGCACTTTCGTTTTCTGGTTCTAAAGTTAACACCTTCTCGTAAGCTTTGATAGCCTTCTCTATTTTATCCTCCTTTTCAAAATATTCAGCTTCGATTTTCCACAAGATCGGGTCATCGGGATTTTGCTTTACTAGCTTATGAATCTTAGATATACTCGAAGAATCATGTTCTAACAGCTCACGAAAAGTCCGCATTGCATTAGAGTCCCAGCCTAGAATACGAAATACGTTAGCTTTATTCAAAATCGCCTTCTTATTATCTGGATCTTTTTTTAAGATATCATTGAAACATTTAAGGGCATATTCATTCATCTCATCCATATTCATAAACGCCTCTCCTTTTTTGAGTAGGATTTCCATGTTGTTTGGATCTCTGTTTAGAGCTTTCTCGAAACACTGTATCGCTTTCAAGTTTTCTCCCATCTTGAGTAGTTCTTCACCTATTTCGTTCAACTTCTCAGAGATGAATTGACCATCTTCAAATTTACTTTCCTTTTTGAGAATATAATCCAAAAGATCCATGTATTCAGAAATCTTGGCAGATTCGTTACTCTTATCTATCTTAGACATTTTTTTCTCGATTTCTTTTTTCACCTTCTCTTCACTTTGACCAAAAGGCAATCTGGATCCCCTTTTTTAGTTTATATAGATTGTACAAAACACCTATATGAAATATAAAATCTTCGGTGTTTTATCCTTTTCTAAGTACCTTACCAACCTCATCATCCATCATTCTCAGAAAATCATCAATATTGTTCTTTTCTATGGTTGCGCCTGCCGCTATGTCATGACCGCCTCCCGAACCCCCGAACCTTCTAGCCAATCTATCACAGAGTTCACCCATGTCGAGTCCTTGTTCAACCATGTTTTTGGTAGACCTAGTCGATATGTCTGCCCTCTCGTCCAATTTCGTAATACCTAAAACTGGCATTTCCTGGTCTAAAATATATAACATCCCCAAACCTGCTAACTCGCCTTTCATAGTCTTTTTCTCTTCATAAAAATATTGTATATTTTCCATTTTTTTTATCTGATCTTCCAAATTTTTCAATTTCTCTACTATCTCTTTTCTATGTCGATCTCTAATTTCTCTTGCCTCCTCAAGGGCCCTATCGTCGCCCAAACAAACAGAGAGACCTAAACCCGGTCGATTATTCCTTGCACAAGAATTGAGTAACTTATAAAGGATATCAACGTCCATACCATTATGTGGAGAAACATAGTGAGTTCCATATATCGATTCTATCACATGTATGGGGATATTCCTTCTAAGAAGAGATAAAACCAAAAGACTGTTCAACTTTCTCTTTTTCTCAACATTTATAGACTCCATCCTAGCATCTGGATCGATCTCAAGGTCATCCAATATCTTTTTTAGCTCATTCATTTGACCGCTGATGCCGGGAAAATATGGGTCACAGGCTCTCATGAGAGCATCACAAATGTTCTTTCCATCTAAGAATAATCCTTTTTTCTTTTCCAGGTAGCCCTCATCTACCGATCTTTTCAGTAGTTCTAGATTCAAACCGGTAAAACCGCCTATAGCCTGTTTATCTGCCGCAGCCCCTGCGAGGCCATAAATAGACTCTTCCAAGTTGGTTCTATCATAACTGACAGACAACAACAATGCAAGAGTACCCCCACTGACCTCCTGAGATCCGTCGATACCGTGATCATGAGGATTGATGAAAACTTTATTTTCCGTGTCAGGAATACTCGGTTTATTAATTCTAACATCGTGATGATCTAACACGATTACGTCTTCATTCAATTTTGATATACGATCTAGATGACTGTTCCCTATGTCAGTAAAGATTATAGGATAGCCGTCGGGTACTTTTTCTGGGAAGGAGTCTATGAAAATAGTATGAAAACCTTTCTGATATTTCATAACCGTTCTAGCTATTACAGCACTAGCTGAAATCCCATCAGCATCATAGTGGGTAATCAATCTAAACTTATCATGATCGTCGAGGATCGAGATAGCTTTCTCCAATTTTTTTTCTAAATCACCGGGAACGTCAAACAAATTCCCTTCCACTCCCATCTCATTTTTATTGAGTCAATATTTCGGCTTTATCCATCGAGTATCTCCAATCTTCTTCTAATTTACCCTGTTCCTTGTAATAGTCAACAAGACGCCTGATTTTCGATTCGACTAATCTCAATGACTTTCTATTAGATTTATCTTTAGGATGCTCTTCTAGATGGTCCTTCAAATTAACGGCTTTCTCCATAAGAGCCAAAAGATCTTCAGGTATCTCTGACCCGAGATCGTTCGCTTCCATCACTTCCGTGATGCTTTCAGCTATGGCTAGTTCGACATTGGGAACCCCATATTGATCACGCAGGGTTATGCCTATTTCACTTGCAGTCTCACCTTTCTTCGCTAAATCGACTATCAATTCTCTTATTTCCTCTTCATCTAGTCTAACCCAATCGGGATTCTCCTCTAGATGAGGTCTAGTTGAACCTGATTTCCCTTTTTTCGGGCTGTGCATCCGTGACATGTTTATACCTCCGATACTAAAACTGTGCTTAAAGTTATATCTTGGATTCCTCTCATATATCTTCTCATACTTAAAAGTGACTATTAACAGTATTCCTCACTTTTGACCCCGTCATTTTTTCCCTCTTATCTTTTTAGATATCTCCTCTATGTTCTGACTTTGATCTTCCAAAGGGATATCTAATTCATGAGCAACTAATAACACGGCTGTAGTGATTTCTATATTCAACTGATCCTGTTTTTCGTTCACTTTCGACATAAGCTCCTGTTTTGAAAGGTCAGTCTTTTCTACTATCTCGTCAAGTAGAGTTGGAAATAAATTCTTTTTTTTCCCTTCAAAGACATCCTTTGAAGGCTCAAATCCCATAGGGATGTCTACACTTTCATAATCAAAATTTGCCATTATTTTACCGTCTCGTATTTTTATAAGGTCTGATTCTAGAGCTTGATCTATGACCTCTCTAGCGCGATCAGATGAAAACCATTCGAGATCAACAGACTGAGCATATATAAAATCCTCTTTAGTTATCTCCTCACCTTCCTTCTGAAACAAAAAGGCTAGAGCTTTTCTCAGTTCTCTCGATATTTTACCGCCTCCCTAAATTTTAGGATGAAATCTTCTAAATTTTCATGATCTACATAATCTACTCTATCAAGAGATATGCCGCCTATGTACAATTGGTAATCATTTCTCGGCAGCTTCCTCAATCCCTTTTCATCAAACGGTTTATTAGACAGGTCATTAAAAACCACTTTTTCTATCCCCCTCTCAACGCAATTAGTTGTCAAATCCCTGACACCCATCTTTCTGATATTTTCTGAGGGCGATATGAGTTCGCCTTTGTAATCCACGCACAATATGAGATCCTCGCTAAGTTCTATTGATCTTTCTATTTCTTCGAAAGACGATACCGTCTTTGTAGAGAGAACTGCCTTATCCGCTCCTGCGATGAAAGCATCCGTAATACCCTCCGCGTTCCTAGCTCCGATATCTGCCCACACCTCTTTAGTGGCGCTAGCCTTTCTTATGATATCAGTCTGAGGCTTATTGAACTCGATACCATCTAAATCTAAGAAATATATCTTTTTATAACCTTCCAACTCTTTGAAAGCACCCCAAAGATCTAATTCCATATCATTATAAGAAAATCTCTCGTAAGATCCTTCTTTGACAATAACCAAATTTTGACTTTTGAATGATAACGAAGGAATCATGTAAATGACCTCATGCAGTAATTTTGCAGGTCCTTAATAAAAGGATTGATGTAATTTGCTCTAACGACACTTTTTTATATGGTTCTTTGAGATGGAACCATGATGATCACCATAATCGGTGCCGCTCATGTTTTTGATATCTCAGATAGGATCGAGAAAGAGATCAGACTTAGGAATCCTTCTGTCGTAGCAGTGGAATTAGACAGAGATAGATATGAAGCACTTAGAAGTGAACAAAAAGGCGGTAATGCACCCCTTATTTATCGTTTACTTCAGCTCGTACAGCAACGTATAGCAAAAAAATTTGGTGTAGAAGTGGGTGAAGAGATGCTAACTGCAGTGAATACCGCGGAAAAGATAAATGCAAAGGTAGCATTCATCGATCTCCCAGCTCAGATAGTTTTGAAGAGATTGATGAATGAGATGAGTTTTAAGGAAAAGATCATGCTCTTCGCAGGGGGTATAGTAGGTCTTTTCACAAGTAAAGAAAGGATCGAGAAGGAGATGGAGCGATATTACTCGATAGAAGAAACTAGAGAGGCACCTGATGGTGGTCTTATGAGTAACCTAGGATCTCAGATGCCTACAATCTTTAAAATTTTGATTGATGATAGGAACAGATTCATGTCAAATAATCTCCAAGAACTCGAAGAAAGGTTCGGCTCTGTTGTAGCTGTGGTCGGAGATGGACACGTGCCCGGATTAAAGAGAGAGTTAAAAGAAAGAGAGCTAGAGATAATCAGACTTCGAGACATCCAAAAAGGAAATAAGGTGCAAACCGACGAAAAAGTCGAAGGTAATACGGAGATCAGCTTTTCTTTTGAATACAAAGATCATTGAAAGATTTTAAGGTCTAAATATTATCCATTATAGTCATCCTCAAAACTCGAGTATTCTTTTTTTGGATAGTTTTGTTCACGTTTTTCTACTTCTCTATACTCATCATTGTACATGACTTTTTTACCTGTTCTTCCGATGATGACAGAACTCGCCCAAATCCCTACAAAGTACTGGCCTGAAATTGTCCCATAGGAGACCAAGTCTTCAAATCCAAAAGAGTCTTCCATCTCTCTTATTTGCTTCAGGTCTTCTTTACACAATTCACAGAATTCTAAGGGCGGCTT
>SL_8KL_010_SEDDRAFT_10001574_pt1 | contig 19801 bp, 21 predicted proteins | sample SodLakKL_010_SED_4_FD_11160 | JGI IMG/M metagenome (IMG submission 11160)
TTGATATCTATCAAATGGTACAGATACAAGTCCATATCTGAAAGGTTGAAGATAGACGAAGAGGGGATCGAGATCAAAAACTTGGCGAAAAAAGGAAAATACATTGGATGGGGCGAAATAGAAGAATTCTGCCAACATGAATCACCAGTAAGTAGAGATATTGTGATCTATTACCGCCCAAAGGAAAAAGGCTCTAGCTTCATAGAGATCATACGGAGATTCTCCTCTCTAAATGGAAATAGAAAACTTATCGAAGTTCCTAGGCCAATAGGAAACAAGATATTCAGTAGCTGGAAGGATTATCTTAAAGAAAATGGAGTATATCCCAGTAGAGAAAGATTGGAAGAGTTGATAAAGACCAATAAAAGGATGATTATCGAAGGGATTTTTATAGGAATGATCTCCCCATTATCGTTTGGCTCACCGTTTGGAATAGACATACTAAATTATCCATCGGCTTGATACTCGCCGGGGTTTTGTTCCCGCTCATATTTTCTATCATGGGATGGGTCGCGAAGGATGAAAACCAAGCGATTCTACAAAAAAGAATACGATTCGAGGAACGTCCTCCGAAGGAATATGATCGTTCAAAAGTTTTATGAGAAAGTATGAACTTATCATATATTGTGGTATGAATGATATCCATGAGGTCCAAGATAGGTGAGAGGGGTCAAGTAGTGATCCCTAAACCTATAAGGGAGATGTTCGATCTAAAAGCAGGAGGGGAAGTGTCTTTCAAAGTCGAAGATGACAAGATAATCATAGAGGCAAAAAAAGGAGAAGAGATCCTGGAGGATTATCTCTCCGAGATAGAGAAAAAGGAAGAACCAGAGGATATCGATTGGGACGATAAATATTATAGACGATTGGGTGATTGAAGTGTACTATTTTAACAGCGATATCTTCATCCTTCCAGCCCTCTACGAGGGAAAGAGGGCGGAAAAAGCAAGGGACTGGTTGCAAAAGATGGTGAAGGGCGAAATAGANGCTNCCACCTCAGTTCTCNCTTTAGACGAAATAGTTTGGATAATTTCACGTGAGGCCGGAAGAAAAAAAGCTTTGACGCAAGGCGAGAGGATCCTTGAACTCCCGCATCTAAAATTATTGGATGTGAAAACAGAAGACGCTGTGAGGATGATCAATTATCAGAAACGATATGACAACTTACAACCCCGTGATGCGGTGCACCTCTCGGTAGCGCTGCGGAACGGTATCCACACCGTTGTATCCGACGACGATGATTTTGAGTTTGTGGATGAAGTGGAATGGGAAGGTTTGTTGGATAAACTATAGTTATGAGAGTTACTAATTCAGGTATATTAAAAATTCATCCAATTCTACATCGAAAAGCTGTAAGATCACTCCACGATCTTGACCTTTGGACCGTCCATCTCAACTTTCAAAAGCGACTTGACCTCGACCCCTAACTCCTTCACCAGCTCTTCCTTCAAACCGACTTTTTCGAACACCACGACGACATCAACGATCTCTACACCTATCTTTTGTAAAGCGGTGATTATACCTTTCAAAGTGCCTCCCGTACTCAAAACATCGTCTATCAAAAAGACTTTATCGCCTTTTTCGACAAAGTTCAGATACATCTCGGATTTCGAGTAACCCGTGACCTGGTCGATGGAGATCTCGCCTTCCAGACCGTACTGTCTTTTACGGATGAACTTGTAGGGTATCCCCGTTTTCATGGAGAGCGCAGCGGCCAGCGGGAATCCCATGGATTGGGCCGTAAGGATGTAATCGCAGTCCAGATCACAGTTTTCGATCACGTTCTTGACCACCTCTTCAAGCAGTTCGGGTTTCACTTCCGGTAGTCCGTCCGAGAGAGGATGGATAAAATAATGATAATCCTTCATCTTTACTACTGGTGCGTTCTTTACGGAACTTTTCAGTTTTTCTAGATCAGCCATCATATCACTCCTGACACAAGATCTTCAGCTCTTTCCGTTGCCTTCTCGATTATCTCGTCTTCTCCTTTTACTTTTCGGTCCTTCATCACCAATTTTCCATCTATCACGACGTCGGTTATAGAAGAACTGTCCATGGAATAGATAAGGTTAGAGATAATGTCGTGTGTGGGTACGCCTTTCACACCTTTATCTATAAGGATCAGGTCCGCAGGTTTTCCCTCTTCGATGACTCCGGAACCGCATCTCAACGCTTCGGCCCCTTTCTTGGTCGTCATTTCATAACATTCCTTCGCATCCAAAAGCGTTGCATCCCCGGGCATCTTCTGTTGAAGTGCAGCGATCTTCGCCTCTTCCAGCATGTCTAGATTGTTGTTCGAAACACAGCCGTCCGTTCCAAGAGTGACCTTCACCCCTTTCTTTTTCATCGTTCCGTAGTCCATCGGTTTACCCACCGCTAGTTTCATGTTGGAAGCGGGATTATGACTTATGGTAGTGCCGTTTTCAGCGAACAGATCCATATCTTTCTTCTCCAACCAGACGCCGTGGGCAGCTATCAACCTATCGTTCAACAGACCGACCTTTTCAAGATACTCCGCAAATCCTTCTTCGTGACTTTCACCGAAATCCTTCTTCTCCTTCTCGGTTTCCCCTACATGGATATTGACCAGAAGATCATTTTTCTCCGCGTAATCCGCACACCACTCTAAACCTTCCTTTGAGACCGTATACGGAGCGTGGGGACCCAAAGCTGCTTCTACTAGCTCCGAATCTTCAGCGTATTCAACGAAATTCTTTGTAGCTTCTATCTCTTCTTCCAACTTGTCGGGATCGTTCTGGTCTATCAAGCCGTAGCTCATGACGGCCTTCATACCCATATCTTCCACCGCATCTACGGCGGATTCCATGAAAAAGTACATATCGTTGAAAGCTACGGTACCGGTTTTTATCATCTCCAAACACGCCAACTTAGTTCCCCAGTAAACGTCTTCGGCGTTCAAGTTCTCTTCCAAAGGCCATACTATCTCAGGCCAGGCGTCCCAAAAGGCCCTGTCGTCGGCTACGCCCCTCAAGAGTGACATGGCCGCATGTGTGTGAGTGTTGAAGAATCCAGGAGAAAGGTATTTTTGGGAACAGTCTATGACCTTTTCGGCCTCTTCTTCCTCACTTATACGCATTATCTTTCCGTCTTCGATCAAAACGTCCCATCTGCCCTCTCTACCTATGATCTTCACGTTCTTCAGGGCTAAACTCATCCGATCACCTCCTCTCTAGAAAACTCGATAGTATCTTTTTGATGTTCTCCCAGTTGTTTTGAGCAGTATCTACTATCTCGCGGTATTCCACTTCTTCGTCTTTCACCCCGTTGGCGTAGTTATCTATACTGACTATACTAGCGTATTCTAAAGAGGCTTCCTTACTCAGAGTGGCTTCGGAAGCCATGGTCATACCGACGAGATCGCCGAACTGAGCCAAAATTTCCACTTCCGCCTTGGTTTCCAACCGCGGACCTTTCGTCTGGACATAAACGCCGTCTTCGTCGATGTCTCCAAAACCAGATCCCTCCGCGGCTTCGATAAGCTCTTCTCTCATATCTGAAGACAATCCGGGGGTAACGTGTTTGATCTTCTCGTCGTGAAAAGTCACAGGGTTCCAAAAGTTGACGTAATCTTCCGGTAGGCTTATACTGGGAACTTCGAACTCGGCTTTCAGAGCACCGGCGGAGCATATACCTATCAGCTCGTCGACTTCTTTCTGTAAAGCGTAGATGTTTGCTCTATGATTTATCCGGTGAGGCGGTATGTCATGACCGGGTCCGTGTCTTTTCAGAAGAACGATCTTTTTTCCCTTCAAAGTTCCACGATAGAGCGGTGAAGACGGAGTTCCCCAGGGGGTGTGCTTCTTCTCCTTCTCGTCCACTTCGAATTCTTCCCATTCAGCGAACCCAGTACCACCTATGATTCCTATACCCTGCATTTGATCACACCTGAGTAAAGAATCAAAGAATTTTAAATTTATGCTAAGAGAAGTGTGATTCTTACTTTTCTAAAGAGATCACCCTTTGACATGGAATTCATGGGTCCATTTATTATCTCTACGCAATTTTCCTTCACAGTATGTGCAACAATTCAGATCCTCTTCTACAAGCTGTCAGTTCATTGTTTTTCAAGCCATTCTACCTGTTCAGAAATATAATCTCTGAGCCTTTTGATAGAATCGACCGGAACGGATGATTCTCCAAAATCGCTTTTGTAGCCGTGCTTAAGATCGTCTTGACTTAGTATTTGTACAGCCTTTTCGAGCTGCCTTTTTACAGTTTTTTCTTCCCCCCTGTGTAGATGCTCCGTCACGTCTTCGAGATCGGAGTCTTTAACCAACGCTGTGACATCTCTTATGTCGGTCTCACGACCGCTGTGGAGTTTTACTGCTATAAGGACCTCGGGGTCTAGAACTCTGGCAAGTGTTCTGTTGACACCCGCTTTGACTTCTCTTTTTGAGCTGTGCTCGTACAGGTACTCAAATGACCACTCGGCATCGGTCTGTCTGCACCCTAGACCGTTGACCAAAAGGTCGATTCCAACGGGAAATTCCGAGCTGAGAGACTTTTTGTATTCTTCGACTTCACGATCATAGAACCAATCTTTTTTGTGCTTACGCCGCAGCTCGAACTGGTTGTTCTCCAAAAATTCGCTGATCTTTTCTTTCACCTCAATACTGATCACTATGTCGAGATCCGTCGAAAACCGTGGATTGAATGCGGATATCGCATAGCCTCCTACAAGGACATATCGGATATCGCTTTTTTCTAATTTCTCTAACAGTTCGATGAGAGCACCTCCTCTTTCTCTGAATGCCATATCACGCCACACCTCTCTTTTGATCCATGTTCAGGTTCACTTCAGGGTACATATCACCGATCATCTCTAGGCCAGGTAAAAAATGTACTCGGTTCTCCAGCATGTACTCTACGGTTTCTTCTAATGATATCACGGGATAACCCTCTATCCACTCGATGTTAGTTAGATCCCCTTTCTCGATCACCACCTGGATCGAGCCATCGATATATTCTACAGGTCGTCGTTCTTCATTGGAAGGTATACCAAAGTCCTTGAAAAAGTTGTTCCAGTATCTAACGCTCTCATCGACACGGATGAAGATGGCATAATCATCATAGGACCGAGAAACCTGATATCCTCCACGAGTCCAAATATAGGAGGCATCTATGCGAGTGAACGCAAAGGGATAATCAGAAAAGTGAGGAAGTACATAGGCATCCTCTATAGAGATAGAAGAAAAACGGGTGAATGCAGCAGATAGCTCATAAATGGTTTTCTTCAGATTTGGCGCAAGTACATGGACACCTTTATCGATCTCAACGATGTTTTTTTCCTCCATCCTTTTGACTTTTTGCCGTACCGTTTCATAAGGTTCATCGATCTTTTTGGCTACACGTAGGATAGAATCACCTGGACCTGCACTCAATATGATCTTAGCCATCACATCATCGAAACGATCGAACATATGTTACCAATAAAACAGTAACCTTTATAGTATTTTCGGCTTTATAGGTCTTGATAATTACCTAAATATTGGTAATAAATTTAAATTTTGATCGAGAGTCCTTCTTTTTTTGGCGCATTCTAAAAATATAGTGATCTCGAGGATTCCTCTTTTGACATAGATCGAGATTCTAACAAAAGTTAAGCCCGCATTCCTCCGTCTCCAAGAGACACATCCCGAGTGAAAGGAGGAATTACATTCCTCCGTCTTTCTGAGGAAGCAAAGATTCTTCATCATAAGAGGAATTTCAATTCCTCATAGTTCAAGTGGAGGAGGATGTCAACAAGGTGGTACCGGTAATCTCGCTTATGATCTGGACGGGGTTCCTGTTCTTGGCGTACTTCTTCATTTAACTCTTTCGCCAAGAAGATCGAAGAATGTGTTGTTTCTCAGGGTTTCGAAACCCTAATCTTTTTAGCGGACAAACAGTATCTTCCATATGGTGATAGATATGTTAGCGGAATTCTCGATCGTGCCCCTGGACAAGGGAGTTAGCTTGAGCGATTACGTGTCAAAAGTTCTAGATCTGGTGGACCAGAGCGGTCTCGAGTATAAACTCACGCCCATGGGGACCATAGTCGAAGGAGACTGGGACGAAGTCATGAACCTGATAAAGAAATGCCATCACACCATGAGAGAGCATTCAGACCGCGTGGAGACTAAGATAATAATAGACGATAGGAAGGGAGCTAAAAATCGCATAACCGGAAAGATAGAATCAGTTGAAAAAAAGCTGGGCAAAAAACTGAAGAAGTGAACGTTTTCAAAAATCGGCCAAAGAGGTCTGGTTCTCTTCCTCCTCTTTTTCTTTATCATATCTGTCCCGCGGACCTTCTCCGCTGAATTCTTTATCGCTCAGCGTTTCAGCTATAGTGCTACCTATCCCTGAAAGTTCAGCTAATTCCTCCGGCGGTGCCTCACGGACTTCACTCTTCTTTTTATAGCCGGCGTCGTAAAGGCTTCTAGCCCTCACTCTACCTACCTGGTCCAATTCGGTAAGGGTCAACAGTTCTTCTCTGACGCCGTGTTTTACTCGTTCCGTCAACTCGCTCAATTTATCAGATTTCTGAGGATTGTACAGCTTTGATATCTCCGCGGCGGAATGTAACAGCCACTCCGCCGTTTCTACCTTGTTGTAGATATCGCCTGGACCCACACCGTATTTTGAGGCGATCTCTTCTTCATCCACCTCGTTTATCCAGTCCTTCAACAGTAAAGCGGTCTTCAAAGCTCTCAAGTACTCTTCGAGTTCTCCCCTTTCGTGGGGCAGGTCCTCGAAAAGATCGGCGCGAAGGGAATCCACCTTTCTTTCATACTTCTGCAGTTCGCTCCTGCCCGCGAAAAGCGTGTACATGTTAGGTGTCAGACAGATCGTGTGCAGATAAGACAGGTTGAGTCCCATCTTTCCACTTTCAACGGCCTCTCTGATCTTGACCGCGGAAACGGGATCGATGTAAAGTTCTGATACTCTTTTTCCGAAGGTCGTGGGCTTCAATATCTCTTTTTCTTCTACCTCTATCAATCCTTCTTCTTCAAGAAAATCTAGTGCTTTTCGAACTCTATCTTTTATCGCCCATATCTCGCTCTGCCGGGCGTAGAAAGTCTCTTCCATGAACTCGTATATCTCTTCTTCCAAAGAGGTGTGTCCCGTGGCTATTAAAGAAAGAAGATGCGTTCTCAGGGCCGTTTCCGTCACCATCCTTGAAACTATAGCCTCGCTTTCACCCATTAGATACTCGTCGAAGATATTATCCGCGGCTCTCTGGTTTTTAGCCACCACTACGGCCTCGCCGACGTCGTCGAATCCCGGCCTTCCCGCTCTCCCCAACATCTGCTGTACCTCCATGATCGGTATGGGCGCATTGTAACCGAGCAGAGCGTCGTACCTCCTCCAGTCTCTCACCACGACTTTACGTGCGGGCATGTTGATACCGGCGGCTAGAGTCGGAGTAGCTGCTATCAGCTTGATCGAACGATCTCTGAATGCACGCTCCACCTTCTTCCTCTGAAAATTGCTCAAACCGGCGTTGTGGAAAGCGGTTCCTTTCCTGATCATCTTGGCTAGATTCTTTCCCACTGAAGTGTTGCTTTCCCCTTCGATCTCGTCCGCTATACTTTCCAGTTCCTCTTTTTCTTCCTCCGTTAAAGTTATTCCAACTTTTGAAGAGAGCCTCCTACCAACGGCTTCGGTTGACTTTCGGCTGTTAACGAAGACTAGGCATTGATCTCCCTCCTCGATAGTGGGAAGACAGAGCGTTTTTACAGCGTTTCCTCTCGATTCTAAAACTTTTTCTTCCATATCTTCGTACTTTAGGGAACAACTGTTCTTCTCGAAGATGGCCTTTTTCAGCTCCACCGGTCTCCAATCGCTCTCGTGATGTTCCGCGTACAGCCAGTCCGCTATAACGTCTGAGTTCTGGATCGTCGCGGATAGAGCTATGATCTGCGCCGTAGGGTTCACCTGCTTCAATTTCGAAAGAGTGACTTCCAGAGTAGCGCCTCTTTCCCTGTCGTTCACCAGGTGGACTTCGTCGGCTATCACGCAGTTCAACTCGGAGAGCCAGTCCACGTTGTGACGTAATAGCGAATCCGCCTTTTCAGAAGTCGCCACGATAACGTCGTAGTTCTTCAAAGAAGGGTCCGGTGCGTCATAATCGCCCATGGATATACCGACGTTCAGACCTATCTCTTCGAATCTTTTGAGATCGTCGGACTTTTCAGACGCTAGTGCCCTAAGCGGTACTATGTATAGGGCTTTTCCACCTTCCTCTAAAACTTTTTTTATTATCGCCAGATAAGCCAGAAGAGATTTTCCACTGGCGGTTGGATAAGCGAAAACACAGTTCTTACCCGATAGGACGTCGTCTACACCCTTCTGCTGAGGCGGATAGAGCTCTTCTATGCCACGCGAGCGAAACACGGCTTTTGCTTCCGAAGGTATTTCAAGTTCGTCTATATTCATGTCTATTTTCTTTTCCTTTATCCTCTTTCAGACAGGTAGATATGTTTAAAGATTTTAAATATAACCTCTTATTATATCTTTCCACCATGCCTCTGTTGACTTCATACCAAGCAGCACTAGGCGGTGTAGCCGTCATACTGATCTTCGGCATAGTGGTGGAGAAGCATTACGTCAGTCGTTCCACCGTATTTTACAACATACTCTCTTTCATACTGCTTTTAGCTTCCATCGAGATACCACCTACACTACTAATAGCTCTCGTCGTCTATCTTCTGATGGGCATGTTGGTAATGAAGTTTCACGTAAGGCTTCTTTTTCCCGCTTTCGGGGCTAGAGCCTACGGCTCTTTAGCGTTGGTACTACTTTTAGAAGGTAGAACATTGATACCCGGACTGGAGGGCAGGGGTTTTTACGAAACCATATTACTTTTAGGCATCCTCTGGGTCATCGTTACTGCGATTGTCCATTATATAGGGTATCTATACAAAAAACACGGCTGGTGAATCGGTCAGACAGAAAGAATAAATAAATCGCTTAAAATCAGTGTCAAGATGGTCAGAGCTGTCGGCATAGATCCCGGGACAAAATCCTTCGACGTGTGCGGTATAGAAGATGGCGAGGTCTTTTTTGAAAGGGTCTTGAACACACAAAAAATAGCGGAAGATCCCGATGCGATGTTAAACACCATAGAGGAAGCGATGCCGGTGGATCTGATCGCTGGGCCGTCGGGTTACGGTGTGGAGATGACTTATCTAAAAGATCTAGACCTCGAAATACTAGAGGATTGGTATCTCACATATATACTGCTGCTCAAAAGAAGGGATCTGGAATCGTCTATAAACAAAAAAGACCCGGGTATAATGGTTTACTCCGCCATGGTCCAGATGACTTTAGAGATGAAACGTAGGGATTGGCCCGTATGTTACATACCGGGAGTGATCAACTTGCCTACGGTTCCGGAGTGGAGAAAGATAAACAAACTGGATCTAGGAACGGTGGACAAGCTCTGCAGCTGTCTTCTCGGTATTCACGACCAATCCTTGAAAAAGAACATACCCTATTCCGAGACATCTTTTGTACTCCTTGAGATGGGCTATGGATACAATTCTATCTTAGCGGTAGAGGAAGGGAAGATGATCGATGCTTTAGGCGGGACTACCAACGGCCTCGGGTTCTTGACCGCCGGTATGATGGACCTTGAACTCGTTCAACTCGTCGGAGACTGGAACAAATCGGATATATTTGGAGGCGGCGCCGCGGCCATCTCCGAAAAAGCATCTCCAGAAAGTTTCGTAGATAATAGGGAGAAAGAGGAAAAAAGCGCCCTGGCCTGGAAAAAGATGATGGAAGACGTGGAAAAAGGCGTGAGGTCCATGCTGACTTCCGTTCCCGAGCCGAACGAGATCCTTCTCTCCGGTAGATTGACGCGTATGGAAGAAGTTAGAAAGGAATTGGACCGTAGACTGAAGAATATCGCCTCCGTAAGACAGTTAGGCAGTTTGAAAGGAGTAGAAGAGGTGAAAGAGGCGGCTCAGGGTTATGCCATGGCCGCAGAAGGCTTATCGGGAGGAGAATTTTCTAGATTGATAGACTGTTCTAAGATCAAAGAAGCCGAGGGAACCGCTCTAGACCATCTGTACCATCCGAAAGGAAGATCGGTAAGTGAAGAACTGAAAAAGAAGGTCCCGTTCAGGCCCTGAATCTTGAACGCCCATAGGAGTGTCGTGATCCGTCGACTTCCAACCCTTCTTCTATCAGAGAAAGAAGGTGATCCCGCTTTTCCGGCAGATCGTAACCTTCGTAGTCTCTCTTGAACAGAAGGCCTCCATCTTTGTTTCTCCAACTGTTCCAACCGTGATCGAAGCATAGTTTTGAAGTGACTTCGAGATTTTCAACCAGTATCTTCACTTCTTTCAATCTTTGCAGAGCTGAATTAAGTTGAAATTCACCTTTTTCCATTCTTCGATGCAGACCAGTATCAGCATACAGCGAAAGGGGACGCATCCTTATGTGATCCGGATCGATCTCGTTAAGAACCTTAGCGGTGTTCAAAGCGTGTTGTTTGGACAACTTCTTTCCTCCCAGCCCCGGCATCACGTATTCAGATAATTCAAAACCTGCTTCAACGGCTTTCTTTCCTCCTTCGATGTGCTCTTCCGACGTGACTCCTTTACTGACCAGTTCCAGAACATCGTCGTCTCCGCTCTCTAGACCGACGTGGAGCCTGCTCAGGCCAGCGTCTCTGATCCTCCCCAGTTCTTTCAAATCTTTATCCATGATGGTATCCGACCTTGCGTAGGATGTGACCCTTTCCAAGGAAGGAAAAGTTTCTACGAGATGATCGAGTATTTCGACCAGCTGTTCACTCGGCATTATCAGGGAGTTGGAATCCTGAAGAAATGCGGTCCTCTCACCGCTTTTCACCCATCCTGATACGATGGAAAGGCACCTGAAAGGTACTTTATCGAGTTCGTCGGAATTATCCACCAACATATCTCTGATCCCTTTTACCGCATGGATGTCTTCTTTGACCTCTTTCACGTCCCTGATCTGGAACTTTTTATGGCTGTAATAGGGGCAAAAAGCGCACCTATTCCAGGAACAGTTTCTAGTCGGTCTGATCAATAAAGAGCGCTCACCGCCTTCGTTAGGTGGTCTGATAGGTCCCAATTCGAAGGAGTATTCTGCTGAAGCTTTGTCGATATGTTCCATCGTTTGACCATGTTCTCACTCACAAATAAAGTCGTCGGAGAACTGAGTGATCGTCATCTTTCGATTTTGAACTAACTTATCTTAAATAACTTTCCGTTTTACCGAAACTACTATGGATTACAGATACAACAGGACAAATTCGATCTCGATATCTACTTGAAGGTGGTTAAAGATTTTGATGCCGAAGGATTTGAACTTCTCCTAGCTGAAGCCCGTAGGGTCATCGCTCCTTTCCTGCTGAATCGGATTTCAACGAAGAGTAACATTTTTAACAATCTAGTCGATTTTAGACCATGTATTTGATAAAGAGCGTTATCTGCATAGGCGTGTTCACCATGTTGATCTTACCGGTAACGATGGTCGGTGCCTCATCTCAGGGCAATCCTACAGCCACCATAAGGACGAACAGAGGGACCATCGAGCTGGAGTTGTACAGGGACGACGCACCTGATACCGTGGATAACTTCATACGATACGCGGAGGACGGTTTTTACGAAGGATTGATATTTCATAGAGTTATCGAAGGTTTCATGATACAGGGCGGCGGTTTTTATCCGGATATGGAGGAAAAAGATCCTACCTACGATCCCATACAGAACGAAGCTGAAGAGAGCGGCAACCGAAATGAAAGAGGGACCATAGCGATGGCAAGGACTACCGAACCTCATTCGGCTACGAGCCAGTTCTTCATAAATCATCAAGACAACGAAAACCTGGATTGGGACAGAGCCAATGACGGCTGGGGTTACTGCGTTTTCGGTGAAGTCACGAGCGGTATGTCCGTTGTGGACGAGATCGCCTCTGTAGAGACCACCAGCGTCGCGGGACACGACGACGTACCCGTTGAAGACGTTGTCATCGAGGAAGTTACTATAACGGAAGCCGAACCGACACCTGAAAATGGCGACGACATCGATGATGAGAACGGCACTGCTTTTTATAAAAATCCGATATTGTTGATAACCGCTGGATCATTGATAGCTGCTGGAGCTATAATATTCGCCCTAAGTCGTATAGAAAGTAAAAAAGACGAGTGAGATCAGTATCTTTCTCCTTTCCAGTGATAGTTAGGTGTGTCCTCGGTTATCTCCACGTTGTGAGGATGGCTTTCATGTTTGCCTCCCTCGCTTATCTCGTAGATCTCAGCGTCCCGCATCTCTTCTATAGTTTCAGCGCCGAGATGTCCCATGCTGGACTTTATTCCTCCGACTATCTGATGCAGAACTTCCGATACGGTACCCTTGTAGGGCACTAATCCTTCAACACCCTCCGGTACATATTCTTCACGACTTTCGAAATCCTGACCGTATCTGTTCTTTTCACGCTTCTCTAACGCGGATATCGATGCCATACCACGGTATTCCTTGTATTTCCTCCCACCTCGGAAGACGACCCTTCCCGGTGCTTCTTCCGTACCTGCCAGCATGTTACCGAGCATTATAGCGTCGGCCCCGCATGCCAACGCCTTAGCTGCGTCGCCGCTGTATCTTATACCTCCGTCGGCTATAACGCTAACGTTTTTATCTTTAGCTGCTTCACATACGCTCATTATGGCGGTTATCTGAGGTACGCCTATGCCCGAAACTATCCTCGTGGTACAGATCGAGCCCGGTCCTATGCCCACTCTAAGTGAATCCGCGCCGGCTTCTATCAAAGATCTAGCGCCTTCCCGTGTCGCTATATTGCCCGCCATCAGGTCCACGTCGAAACTTCCTTTTATCTCTTCCGTTGCATCTATCACATCTTTGGAGTTACCGTGGGCGGTATCCACCACTATCATATCGACTCCCGCTTCTACTAAACTTTCTATCCTATCGAATTCGTCCGGTCCTACGGCGGCGGCCACCATCAGCTGACCGTTCTCATCCAACGTAGCTTCCGGATGCTGTTTCTTTTTCTCTATATCCCTGACGGTGATCAATCCCTGGAGCCTGTTTTCCTCATCCACAAGAGGGAGCTTTTCTATCTTGTTCTCGTTGAGTATGGATTTAGCTTCTACTATGTCCGTATCCGGCTCTGCAGTTATGAGGTCAGAAGTCATCACTTCTCTGACCGTTTTACCCAGTTCGGTTTCAAAGCGCAGGTCTCTCTTCGTAACTATACCTATCAGGTTTCCCTTCTCCAATACTGGCAGGCCCGAGATGTCCTTTTCGTCCATTATCTTCTTGGCTTTTCGGGCTTTGATATCAGGGGTTACCGTGTAAGGCTCTCGGATTATCCAGTTTTCAGAACGTTTTACTTTTTTGACCATCTCTATCTGTCTTTTCACACCCAAGTTACGGTGGATGACGCCGAGTGCGCCTTCTCTCGCCATCGCGATACCCATCTCGCTACCCGTAACTTTATCCATGGGAGAGCTCAAAATAGGAACTTCCAACTCTATGTTATCTGTTATCTTATTCGAAGTATCTATATCATCCCTTTTAAGGTCGGTATTGCTAGGGACCATCATCACGTCGTCGAAACTGAGCGCTTTTTCGAAATCCATAAATATCTACTGTTAGAGTGCTTATCAGCTTAATAAGTATTTTTCCCTGAAAGAGCTCAATTTTCTAGACTCAAGTGTGTCATGACCAAACCATATGGTCTACGGGCTGTTCCCCCTCTCCTATATCTAGGCCGTTCTTTATAGCGTCGTCGATGAACATTTTACTGATCTTCACCGCTTCTAAGACGGACTTATCCCACGCAAGATTGGCAGATATGGCTGACGAGTAGGTGCACCCTGTACCGTGTTTATGAGACGTGAACTTCTCGCCGTATATCTCTTCAAATTTTTTACCGTCGTAAAATATATCGACCACTTTCCCACCAGCATCGCCGGCTTTTACGACGACGTTTTCGGCTCCCATCTCGTGAAGGTTCCGGGCACTTCTCTTCATATCCTCGATGGAATTTATCTCCATGCTTGTAAGTTCTTCCGCCTCTCTTATGTTTGGAGTGAGTAATAAAGAGCGGGGTACCATCTTCTCGATATACGACTGTACCGCTTCATCCCTGATCAATCGATCTCCGGATTTGGTCATCATCACGGGATCAACCACCACTGAAAGGCCGTACTCGTCTATCTTTTGTGCCACGGTTTCGATTATATCCGAATTGGAAAGCATGCCCGTCTTTACTGCGTTCACTGAGATATCTTCCAATACCGCGTCGATCTGTTCTCCGACTATCCCTGGCGGTATGTTGTGGACGGCTTTTACTTTTTTAGTATTCTGTGCGGTCACCGAAGTGATCACCACCGTTCCATAAACTCCGAAGGCGCTGAATGTCTTGAGGTCGGCCTCTATCCCCGCGCCTCCACTGGAATCGGAACCCGCTATGGTCAAAGCTACAGGGATCTTCTTCATCTATCTTCCTCAGTTCTTCTTGTGAAGACGCCACCGACCGATGAAGAGGTCTATCCCGTCGGCTCCGACTTCGAATCTCACCGGGTTCTTTTCCCCGTTACCGTCAAGATAGTAGAATCTGTGATCGTCTATCTTTTTACTCTCCGGTATGAGCATGACTTTCGTACTCTCCAATCTTTCCTTCACAGTCAGCTTTAACAGTCCACATTCTTTCTCAATCTCCATCTCTTTGATCCCGCGGTACGATTCGTAAGTGCCTGTCAACTTGTCCATCGTTTCCTTCCTTCTGAAGTAGGGTAGATCGTATCCGTCTTCTCCTTTGACGGCTTTGATGATCCATTTTGCCACTTCTTCGTAGGAACTGCCCGGTATGGTGTTCGCACAGATCGCGACACCGATGTCTCCGGCGAAGCCTATGAATCCGCCGGAAACGGCTATAGAGCCGCCGTGTCCGACGAACTTTTCGCCTTCAAAATCTTTGACGGCCCAGCCGAAGCCGTAGTCGCCCACTTCTCTGGTTATGTGTGGATGATGGGCCTTCTCTAAAAGTTCAGGATCGATGATCTGTTCACCTTTGAACTCACCTTCGTTCATGTGCATCGTCAGGTAGTTCGCTAGTTCGTTAGCCGAACTCAACAGACCTCCTCCAGGGTGGCCGAGTTCTCGTAAAGGATAAGGTGTCTTTTCCGGCTTCTCCTCCCCCATGAAATAGGGCGTCATGATGTCTCCTTCATCTTCATCATAATCGAACCTCGACCTTTCCATGTCTAGAGGGTCGAAGATCTCTTTACGGATGAACTCAGGGAACTCTTTTCCGCTTACTTTTTCTATTATCTGTCCCAGTAAAGCGTAGCCTGAATTGAAGTAGAAGAACTCCTGGCCGGGTTTTGCCGCGATCTCTTCTTTTGCGCCGTTAAGATGTGTGTAGAAATCTTCCAAGTCGCTGAGAGCTAAGCCGCGCTCGTCCATCTCTATCAGCCGGTCTATCAGAGCTTCGCTGACTCCTAAAGACGGCATCCCGGAAGAGTGCGTCAAAAGATTGAATACGGTCACGTCGTTGTCCCACTTGGTTGGCACGTATTCCGTTATCCTGTCGTTCAGGTCTACTTCACCCCTCTCCACCAGTTTCAATATAGCTAACGCTGTAAAAGATTTGGTCACGGACGCCATGCCGTACAAAGTGTCAGGCGTCGCTGGGATATTGTCTTTCAGATCTTTTGCTCCAAAACCCCTAGAGTATATCTTCTCGTCTCCTTTGACTATAGATATGCTCATCCCAGGAACCTTATTTTCGCTCATCCATTCAGCTATGAAGTCCTCCATCTTTTCCCTTATCTCGGGAGATAATTCGTCTATCTTATTGCCCATATCAGATCACCTCTGTCGTCTGTAGTAGAGAGAACGGTAAATAGTTTTTCGGTGTTTTTACCGTAAAGTTATTACATCATTATAACATTCTATGCCTTAAGAGGTCGTGAATGATATGGTGGAAAGTAAGAAAGTAGACGTTCTGGGAGAGACGTGTCCCGTTCCTTTGGTGGAGATGAGGAAAGCCGTTCGCAAAGCTTCACCCGGTGATATCATCGAAGTCATAGGTAACCATCCCGAGTCGAAAGAGGAGATACCCATGGCCGTAGAAGAACTCGGTCTAGAACTGATGAGTTTAGATGAAGATGGCGATCAGTGGGTAATAAAGATAAAGATACCGGAGGAGGATCGACGTGGGAGAAGGTGATAAGGCTACGATCATAGTCCACAGCGGAGAGTTCGATAAAGTTTACAGCGCGCTGATAATAGGAACAGGCGCTCTATCCATGGGCATGGACGTATCCATGTATTTCACATTTTGGGGTCTGGAGAGGTTGAAGAAGAACGAACTTGACAAGGGCCCGCTCTCTAGGATGAACTTTTTGGGATTGGGTAAGTGGATGATGAAGAGGAAATTGAAGAAGTCCAACGTCAGGGAGATGGACGACCTTATAGAGGATTTTAACGAGCTCGGAGGCAAGATCTTGGCCTGCGATATGACCATGGAGATAATGGGAGTAAACAAAGAAGATTTAAGAGACGACGTAATTACGGATTACTGCGCCGTAGGAACCTATGTTAAAGAGGCGAAGGAATCCGACGTGACTTTATTCATATAGTAAGAAGGTGATGCAAATGAAGGAAGAAACCATATATCTGGATAATGCAGCCAGTACGAAGGTGGACGAAAGGGTAATGGAAGCCATGGAACCCTACATGCTGGAAACGTATGCGGTGGCGACTTCAGATTTCGCCTACAGCATGGGCATCGAAGCAAAAGAAGCTCTGAACTCTGCTCGAGAAAAGATAGCGGATAGATTGAAAGGCGACTCTGGAGAGATGATCTTCACTTCCGGCGGTACGGAATCCAGTAACCTGGCGTTGAAGGGTGCGGCTGAAAAACTTTTGGAAAAGGAAGGTAAGGATCACATAGTGATCTCCAAGATAGAAGATTTTCCAGTTTTGAACACCGCCAAGGTGCTGGAGAAAAAAGGCTTCGAAGTAACCTATTTAGATGTGGACCAGGAAGGTTTTGTCGATATCGAGCAGTTGGAAGGATCTTTGAAAGATGAAACCATACTCGTTTCGATTCAACATGCAAACCAGGAGATAGGAACTCTTCAGGACATAAAGAAGATAGCGGAGATATGTGAAGACCACGACGTTTTATATCACGCTGACGCTACACACACATTTGGACGAGTCCCGTTAGACGTCAGCAAGATACCGGTAGATATGATCACGCTGTCCTCTCATACCATACACGGTCCGAGAGGTATAGGCGCCCTATACGTCAGAGAAGGAACTCCTTTGAAAAAACAGATGGACGGTGGTTTCCAGGAGAACAATCTTAGAGCGGGAGTCGAAAATATACCCGCGGCGGTAGGCTTCGGTAAAGCGGTAGAACTGATAGACGAGGAAGAAAATGAGAGGCTAGAGGAGATGAGAGACCGGTTGATAGAGGGGATAAGCTCTAAAATACCCGATACTGTTCTGAACGGTCCGAGAAAGAAGAGAACGCCGCAGAACGCCAACATAACTTTCCAATACGTCGAAGGCGAGTCCATAACGCTACATCTCGACATGAGAGGTATAGCGGTCAGTACCGGTTCAGCGTGCTTCAGCAAGTCGTTGGAGGCGAGCCACGTTATACTGGGTATAGGAGGAGATCACGAAAGGGCCCACGGCTCTGTCCGTTTCACCCTAGGAAGGTTCAACGACGAAGAGCAGGTTAAAAAAGTGATAGAAGAGGCCGCTGAAGTGATAGAAAGATTGAGAGAGATCAGCCCTTTGGGCAAAGGTGGTGAATAGATATGGGCATGTCTTACAACGAAAAAGTTATAGAGTATTTTAAGAACCCGAAGAACGTGGGGACCTTGGAAGAACCTGACGGCTACGCCAAGGAGGGTAGTCCAGCATGTGGTGACATGGTATCGCTCTACCTAAAAGTGGACGATGAAACTCGCGAGATCACGGACATAAAGTTCGAGTCTTACGGATGCGCTTCTAACATCGCCACGGGCTCCATAATCACTGAGATGGCAAAAGGAAAGACGATAGAAGAGGCCAAGGAGATAACTTGGCAGGAAGCCGCCGAGGAACTGGGTGGACTCCCCGACCTAAAGACGCACTGTTCGGTTTTAGCCGTGGATGCGTTGAGGGAAGCCATACGCAATTATGAAGAAAGGCAGGGCATCGGAGAGGAAAAAAGAGAGACCACGCAAGAAGTGGTGGAAGAAAGGCTCACCCACGTTATGAACCCCATGAAAGGCCGGGACGTGATGAAGACCGGTCTTATCGATAGCGTTGAAGTCGAAGACGGTTCGATCACGGTCAACGTAGCTCTAGAGAGCGACCATCAGTTCGCCTCGGCGATAAAGGAGGATATAGAGGAGAAACTCGAACCCAGATGGGACGTCGAAAAAGTGGTAGTAAGATTCGTTGGAGGATGAATCTACAAAGATATATCGAGATCAATATCCTCTATCTATGTCGACCACGTTTGTTTCCTCGCCCTCGGCTAACGAGCTGATGATCTCTGCAAGATCCTTTATCCTGTATTCACTCCTTTCTCGTATCTGTGTAGCTCTGTGAGGGCTGAATACAACGTTATCGAACTCGTCTAACGGATAGTTCGAAGGGAACGTGTCGTCTCTCGACTCTTTGTCGGACGGGTAAACCCACCAGGTATCTATCCCTGCACCTTTCACTTCGCCGGATTTCAAGGCTTCGTACAATGCCTTTTCGTCTATCACTGGGCCTCTGCCGACGTTGACGATGAGAACGCCTTCTTTCATCTGTTTGAATTCTTCTTTTCCCAGATAACCCCTGGTTTCCTCTGTCTCGGGAAGAGTGGATATGATGAAATCCGCCTTGCTCAAAAAGTCATGTAGATCTTCGTTGGTGCCTATTTTTTCTACCAGATCGCTTTCTCCCGGTGTCCTTTTCACAGCGTTGACTTCCATCTCGAAAGAGTTGGCGATCTTGGCTATCTCCTTACCTATCTCTCCGAAACCAAGGATGAGCAGTGTTTTGTTCCTCAGCCCCCAGCCCCGTTCTTTTTCGTATCGTGGAGTCCAATCGCCCTTTTTAAGCTTCTGGTGTATAGGAACAAGTTTTTTAGCGCAGGCCAGCAGAAGAGTGAAGGCGTGTTCCGCCACCATCCAGTAGTTGAAATGTGAGTTTATCACGGTTATCTCCGGAAAGTCGGCAAGGTTCTCTCTGTCTTTTTCTGGCACACCCACGAAGGGTATGATAAAATATTTCAGGTTTACCGCCTTATCCAAAAATTCTCTTGATATCCTGGCACCTATCACCGCATCGAACTCGTCCGCTCGATCCATGACTTTATCTTCATCGCCGGAAGGTAGTTCAGTGACTTCTACTTCAGGAGGCACCAAGTCTTTTAGGCTGATCTTCCTTTCTTCCTTGAATACATCTTTGAATAGATCGAGATGAAGGACTTTCATGGGTAAAGCACCTGTGTTTGAGATATCGATCGCGGCTATAATATTTCCCCATATCTATCGATAGTGATACTTTAACTATGATATGAGGCAGCATAGTCAGATACAGAAGGATCTTATCTTTCGTATCTCGAGACAAATCAAGAATTGTAGGATATTGTCATTCGTTTATATAGTAAATTGGTTAAAGATACATATATTGAACTGTGTTATCTGCGAATTATTTCGTTTCATATTTTATCACCTTTTTTGGTCATTTCGAAAAAGTTACCTAAAATATATGAACGAAGTCTTTTCCAGAAT
>SL_8KL_010_SEDDRAFT_10001575_pt1 | contig 19791 bp, 15 predicted proteins | sample SodLakKL_010_SED_4_FD_11160 | JGI IMG/M metagenome (IMG submission 11160)
CCATAATAATCGACTATCAGGCCATAATTCTTTTCAGGGAATGGCCTGTTTACTCTGGCTATGGCCTGTAATAGATTATGCTCTTTAAGGGGTTTATCCAGGTACATCACCTGCTCTATAGGGGCATCAAAACCTGTAAGCAGCATATCACAGACTATGATGAATTTAAGGCTGCTTTTAGGGTTTTTAAATCTCTCAACTATGTTAGATTTTTTATCCTTATCAACACTGTGCTTTTTTATTATCCCCACATCATTATTATCACCTGAAACTAATACAGCAGACTCTGGTCCATTGAGTTCATCAATAGCTTCCTTGTATCTTACAGCTGCCAGCCTGCTTACTGTTACTATCTGGGCTTTAAAGGAGATGGTGTTAGGGTTATCATAATCAGGTGCTATCTTCTCCCTGTAGTGATTTATTATATCAAGACTTATATTCTTTATCCTTGAGGTTGCTTCAGCTATATCCTGCTCTCTGGCATACTTTTCTTTGATCTTCTTTTTCTCCTCATCACTCTTATCACTAAACTCCTGCTCAAAGTATTCATCCAGTGTTTTCCCTTCTACATGCAAATTAACCATTCTGCTCTCATATTTGATGGGCAGAGTAGCTCCATCATCGACTGATTCTTCTATCGTATAGGTGTCTATGTAGTCACCAAAGGTTCTTAAGGTGCTGCGTGTCTCCTTGTCTATAGGAGTGCCTGTAAAGCCTAAATAACAGGCGTTAGGGATAGCTCTACGCATATTGGTAGCTAAGTCTTTAAACTGGGTTCTATGAGCTTCATCAGCCATTACATATATATCTTTATCTTCAGATAACACAGGGTATTTATCAGCTTCATATTCCTGAAACTTATGGATAGTGGTCATGATAGTTCTATCAGCCTTGGAGGATAGCAGTTCTTTTAGTTCCCTGACACTATCAGCTCTGACTGGATTAGGAAATCCACAGGCTTTAAAGGTGCCTGATATCTGTTCGTCTAGATCTACTCTGTCAGTTACAATCACAATCGTTGGGTTTCCTATATCTTCAAGCCTTCTCAGTTTCAGGGCTAAAAAGAGCATGGTGAGTGACTTTCCAGAGCCCTGAGTATGCCAGACTGTACCATGCCTATCATCTAAACTTTTAGCATCTTTTATTCTCTCAATAGCTTTAATGACAGCTCGATACTGCTGGTAGCGACAGGCCATCTTTACCATGCTGTTACCTTTTGCTTCAAAGACTATGAAATTTAGGATAATATCGAGAAATCTTTTTTTCTTAAAGAGGGAGAATAGGAGGATATCCTGGCCTGTTGGTTCATCCTTATCTAATATCCTGGCTATATCTTCTCTAGTGTAGGGATAGGGGTCCTTCCAGGGCTTAAACTCCTGGGCTGGAGCTCTTACAGTAGAGGCTGAGGCTGATTCTCCCCAGGCTGCTACTAATAACTCATTGAGATAGAAAAGTTCTTCTGCTCCTTCTTCCAGGCCATCTCTGATGTTCTGATATCTTCTTAGCTGGGTTATGGCTTCTTCTTCAGGCTCATTGCAGGTAGTTTCATTCTTGCATTCAATGACAGCTAAAGGCAGGCCATTTACAAAGATAGTGATGTCTGGCTTGATAGTCTCTCTGCCTTTTACTCTAAACTGGTTAATGGCTATAAAGCTGTTGTTTTCAGGATTATCAAAGTCTATGTATCTAACTGTCTGGTTCTTATTGCCCTGGCCTAAATCCTGTTTGAGGGAGATATTATTTATTAGTGCATTATGAATTAGTTGATTGGCTTCCATTAAATTATATGCTCTAAGTTTGGCTGGATTGATTTCATTAATGGCTTTATTAATATTATTATCATTAATCCAGGGATTAAGCCTTCTCAAAGCAGCTTTAAGCTCACTTTTAAGAATGACTTCATGCTCTGAATCTCTAGCAGGTAAATCTTTAACATCAGGCTCTGTCTGGTCATAGACTTTATATCCTAATCTTTCTAATAGAACAAGAGCTGGTTTCTCTGACTGGTTGTATTCATTCCAATCCCTGGACATAGCTTAAGCCTCCTTTATATCATCAACATTAACTCTGATTTCACCTGTTAATAGTTTCTGCATTAACCCTTTTTTCAATCTCTCCAGCTTAGCCTTATATTCCTCTTCTTTCTGGACCTTTTCCTCAACTGTTGATAGGATTTTTGCTATTTTCTTTTGTTCTTCTAGTGGAGGGAGTGGTAACTTAAAGCTTTTTAGTACATTTCTAGTAATTCCCTTTATTGTTGATCCTTGTTGGTATATTTTAAGTAAATATTTAAACCTTATAACTGACCAAACAAAATAATCAACATCAATTATTTCTTTATTTAAAATTATTCCAGTAACATCTTGACTAATTGCAATATCTATTAAATTCTTCCCAATATTACCTACTGCTGTTCTCGTACAAATAATAACATTATTTTTAGGTATTAAATTAGATGAACTGTTATTTAAACCTTCTTTTGAAATTTTATCTTTTCCTTGAGTTATTACACGATTCTTTATGTATGCACCTGTTATAAAGTCAATATCTCCATTCCAATACTCACTTTCATCTGTACTTGGTGTTCCACCACTAATAAAATCATTAGCAAAAAAATTTATACTTTTTAATTTCCAATTAACTGGTATATTAAATTTTTTAACCCCTATCAATACTTCCTTAAACTCATCATGACCAATACCTTTAGTAAGCAGCTGCTGCATCAGACCTTTTTTCAACTCTTTAGTTTTCTCTATTACTTGATCAGTTTTTTCTATCGTTTCATCTACTGATGAGAGAATTGCTGCTATTTTCTTTTGTTCTTTAAGTGGTGGAATTGGTATATTTAAACTTCTAACACTAGTTCTACTAATTTCTAAAAAAGTACTCCCACCAGCTAATGCTTCTAACCTTGGAGTTAAGTATCTTAACAAGTACAACAAAAAATAATTATACATTTTATTTGAATCACACTTTATATTTGCAAATCCCTGATTGGTTGTCATTGGGACTTTATTTATCACTGTTTCACCAATTGTAGCTCTACTTGTCAACATAACTGTCCCTGGAGGTAATAGTTTAACAGAGCTATTTTCAAATCCTTTTTCTGTTATATATTCATCAGTAACACTAATTTCATTAATTTGCTTACCAGTTAATTGAGAAGGTGTTAACCATGGGATATTACCTCCCCAATATTCTTCTTTACTTCTTCTTGGAGTATTACCTCCTGTTATATCACCAATTTCATTTAGTTGTTTTATCTTCCAATCTTTTGGAATAACTCCTAATGCAGACTCTTTATATCCTTCTTTAACCATCATATCCCAACTCCTTGAGATAACCCTGCAGCTCTTTCTCAACCTTATCTCTCTCAGTATCTATTTCTTCGAGTCCATTTAATACCTCATCAATATCTACAGGCTCTTCTGGCTCTGTTGTGTCAACATATCTAGGAACATTAAGATTAAAGTCGTTTCTCTCTATTTCTTCCATGTCAGCTACTCGACAGTATTTTTCTATATCTTCAAAGTTATTGTAAGCACCAAGAATTTTTTCTAGATCCTGATCTCTTAAGAAATTCTGGTTACTGCCTTCTTCATAATCCTCTTCAGCATAGATAAATATTACCTTGCCATGTCTCTCTTTAGGCTTGTTTTTATTCAATACCAAAATACAACCTGGTGAAGAAGTATTATAGAATAAATTAGAGGGCAGAGCTATTACAGCTTCAACTAGATCATCCATAAGAATTTTCTTTCTGATCTTGCCCTCTGACCTGCTTCTAAATAAAACACCATTATCAAGTACTACCCCTATCTTTCCTTTGTTATTGGCACTGGCTAACATATGCTGAATCCAGGCCCAGTCAGCACTATTTTTAGGAGGGAACCCATATGAGAATCTACCATATGCCTGGGAATCCTTAACATCAGATTTAGCATAGCTTTGATTCCACATTGGATTGGCAATAACTCTATCGAATTGCTGCAGCTTTCCACCTTCCTCTAAAAATAATGGTTCCTTGAAGGTATCGCCTTTCTTAATCTTAGCATCGTAGAGGTCATGAAGGAACATGTTCATCTTACAGATAGCCCAGGTATTTAGATTTCTTTCCTGGCCAAAGAGAGATATTTTATTCATGGAATTACCATTCTCATTCCTGATATGTTCTGCTGAATAAATTAACATCCCTCCTGATCCACAGCAGGGATCATAAACCCTCTGACCTTCTTCAGGGTCTAATATTCTTACTAATAACTGAACTACCTCACGAGGTGTATAAAACTCACCACCTTTTTTGCCTGCATCATCAGCAAACTGCCTGATCAGATACTCATATGCTCTACCCAATAGATCAGGATCATCTAACTTATCATTGCTCAATTCAAGCTCAGAATAATGCATGATTAATCTCTCCAGTACATCATCAGGCAGCCTCTCTTTGTCATTAAAATCTACTGGAGTTAATACCCCTTCCAATACATTATTCTCCTGCTCTAATACCTCGAATGCTTTGTTTATTTCAGCACCAATATCCTGAGTCTTCTCTTTAATATTTTCCCATCTGGCTCTTTCTGGCACATAGACATGAGATTCAGTGTAAAAGTCAGGATCATCCACAACCTCTTCACCATACTTTGCAAGAATTTCCTCTCTATTCTCCATAAATACATCATTCAAGCGTTTAAGAAAAAGGAGACCAAAGATATAGTTTTTGTAATCAGATGAATCTATACTTCCTCGTAAAATATTAGCAGACTCCCAAAGGTGTGACTGTAATTCATCAAGAGTTAGCTTATCTTCCATTGACATACTCCCCCATTTATATTAGTTTAATTTTTTACTGATAAGAATTATTTTGCATTCTAAAGCATAATATAGCAGACTCAAGCTTAAAAAGCTTTAAATAATGCACTTAACTAAAGAACACTTATTATCCATTCCTTTAATTATTATAATTCTGAAAAAACCCTCAAATCCCTTTAATATTTCCAGATTTATCATCTTGAGCAGGGTATTCTTGTTGCATCATCTCCAAAAATGATTAACTCTCTCTTCAGATCACTTTTAAGCATAATACTGTCGATAGAAATATTTTACTAATAACTAATTACTTTTTATTATATCAAACTCTTTGGTTTAATGTAACATTTTACTAAACTTCTACTTTACAAATGGTCGTAGTCGCTAAATAATAACTCCAGAGCAAAAAACAAGGAAAACAGAGATCAATATATAATATATATACTAATATGATTGCAAATTCGAAAAAATTTAGAGCTTTTTTATCCAACGACAATAATAATGCATTCCAGAAGGTGATAGGATTGGATTCCCTCTTAATAATCGGTATCATCTTAATAACTGGATATCTGGGTGGTGAGCTAGCTAAAAAATTTAATCTTCCTTCATTAACTGGTTATATCATAACAGGTTTAATTATGGGGCCATCCCTGTTGAATATTATCAGCACACCCACGCTGCAGACATTGCAGCCCATTAACGATTTTGCCCTGGGGATAATCGGCCTCTCCATCGGTGGTGAATTAAAATACCGCTTTCTTAAAGTAAACTGGGAAAATTTCAATCTTATTTTTCTGGGAGAGAGCCTGCTTTCCTTTGCTTTAGTATTTATCTTAATTTATTTTGTTTCAGGTAACTTTCCTCTAGCGATAATGCTGGGAATTCTTTCTCTGGCAACCACCCCCACCAGCATTTTAGGAGTGATTAAGGAAAAAAATACTCGGGGTAAATTTCCTCAAATTTTAATGTCAATTGGTGCCCTGGATAACTTTTTTTGTGTCCTAGGTTTTACAATTATCACCACCATATTAAATGTATTTTATTACCATGAAGTTTCAACTGCTAATTTGCTGGGCTATCTGGGCCAGGAAGTTCTGCTGGGAGTAATTCTGGGGTTGTTTCTTGGGTACTGTGCAATTTTGGTTGTAGAGCGAATCGAAGAAAAAAGAAAAATCCAGGTTCTACTGATTACCATTATACTCTTTGCCATCGGACTACCACGGCAATTTAATATTTCCTATCTTATAGTAACTCTTCTGATTGGCGCAATGGTTGTCAATCTTACTGTTGATTACCGGAAATTTTATCAATCACTTCATGCTATTGACACCCCTATACTGATAATTTTTTTAACCATGGCCGGAGCCAGATTTCAGCTTGATATTTTGCCTGCAGTTTCAATTTTGACTGCTATCTATATCACTGCCCGTCTTGCCGGAAAAACAATCGGAGCCAGATTCGGACTATTAGGCTGCCTGCTGTTTCCTGACACATGTAAAAATATCGCTCCATTGCACAGTAAATACGTAGGAATGGCTCTCACCCCTCAGGCCGGGGTGACAATTGGCCTTGCTATTTTAGCCGAGCAGAAACTACCTTTTCAGCAGGGAGTAATCTCAACCCTGATTCTCGGCTCGATAATATTTTTCGAGCTAGTCGGACCACTCCTAGTAAACAGGGCTTTAGTAAAAACAGGCTCCATTAAGGATAAATAATAGCAAATCATAAAAAATTTTTATAGGATGAATGGAAGGGGAGAAATGAAAGATGAAACTTTTGGTAGCAGTAATTGAAGATTCATCTAAGATGGAAAAGATTTTGGATTATTTTTATGAGAATAACATTGGTGGAGCCACAATAATAGACAGTCGAGGAATGGGTCATCTTATTGCTGACCATTACTCCATTTTTGCCAGATTCAGCGATCTCACCGGCTCTGACAGTGATGGTACCGATGTTCACAATAACACCATTTTCACCGTAATCAAAAACGATGAAACCCTCCAGCTGGCCATTGAGCTTATCGAAAAGGTGGTTGGAGATCTCAATCAACCCGACACTGGACTGGTCTTTACCCTGCCAGTGCTTGACGCTAAAGGTTTGGATACGCCTTTAGAGTGAATTTTTCCACTTCTGTTGGTGAGAATCGCCTATATACCTTACGCTGAAGCATATTATTAAGATCCACGATTGCAAAAAGAAAATTAAAATAAATTTAAAAAAATTTATTCAGAAACCAGCTGGAATAAATTCTCTAAATCTTTTCTGTTCATTATCTTAGGCACGGGGTATAAAGGATTCGCTCCATTATATGTGTTCTTTACCAGAATCGGTAAATCCTTATCTTCAATAAAGTTTAATTTGCTATTTAAATTTAATTTTTCCTGCAGCTGTTCCACTCTACCTATAAATTTCTGCGCTTTAGCTTTTACATCAATATTTTCATCTATAAAAGGTATTTTATCCGCCAGCTTTGCTAGAGGTTCGTATACACTCTCACCATAATATTTGAGAAGATATGGTAAAATGATACCATTAACTCTACCGTGATTCATATCATATAGACCACCTAATGCATGAGCCATAGCATGACAGTAGCCAACATAAGCACGAGTAAAAGCAAGACCTGCGTAATAAGAAGCCTTCAGCATATTTTCTCGGGCCTGCAAATCCTCCCCATCATCATACGCCTTTTCCAGGTTAGCAAAAATTAAATTAACCGCCTTTTCACTGAAGCGGCGAGTTCTTTCAGTATTATATTTGTTGATATAAGCTTCCACTGCATGGGTGAGAGCATCCATTCCGGTATAAGCAGTAATCTCCTGGGGCAAACTAACTGTCAAAGCGGGGTCATGAACAGCATAATCAGGTATAAGGGGTATATCATTAATGAATAGCTTTCTTGAATTTTTATTATCTTTGATGACAGCAGAAACCGTTGCCTCGCTACCTGTACCGGTCGTGGTGGGAACAGCAAAAATAGGAGGAGTTTTCTTTCTTACCTTAAGCAAACCTTCCATTTCAATAAGATTTTTCTCCGGGCGGGCTATCCTGGCTGCTATACCTTTAGCACAATCAATGGGAGAACCTCCTCCAAAAGCTACAATGCCCTGACATTTATTTTCTTTGTAACACTGTACTCCTTCTTCTATATTCTCTATTGCTGGATCATAGAAAAAGTTATCATAAATATAATATTTTATATCTTCACTCCCCAGTTCAGCCAGAAAATTATTCATCAATCCTAAAGATGTAAGATTTTCATCGGTAACTATCAGTATTCTATTAATTTTAGTTTTATTTTTTATCACATCGGGTAGTTTTTCAACACTATTTACACCATCTATCAGTTCTGGTTCTCTCCAGGGCAAAAAGTTAGATGTTAAGCGTAAAGCATTTTGATAAGCTCGACAGTAAAGAATATAAAGCATTTTCTTCACCTCTCAAGACTTCATAGATTTGCTTTCCTACAAATAGCAATCACATATAAAGATTTAAAACTTAGTTAAATTATTCTTTATCAAAATTATTACACCTGCATGATTTTTTAATTTGGCCAAAAATAAATCGCTTATTTTAGCACTGAATATATCCAGAGTATTAAAGGCCGGTGTGGAGGAAATTTTCATTTTAGAAAATGAATTAATGAAGATTATATATGTAGCAAATAAATAATTCTACACCCCGGCTTATTAAATATCAATATATACATATTTTCTAAGCCGGGGTCAAATCTAAATAAATTTTAAATTTATACTATTTCTTAACCAAATTGGTTTATTCCAAAATTAGCACTTTTAAATTAAACTATTTCGCCCAAATCAGCTCGGAGGATAAGGAATATTATCGGTCTGCCACTGAAAATAAGGATATGAGCTACCTTCATCTATACTCCATATATCATCAAAATCCCACTCTGGCTCAAAAGTCATCTGTTGTATCATATTTGCGGTAGATTTTGGTAGCCCTTTACCTTCATCATCATCTTGCTTGGTTGTGTCTTTATCATAATAACTGTATTTAACTTCGGCTTCATTACGATTAGAACCAACCAATCCACCAACTCTGTTCTCCGCAACTACCTCCCCTGTAGCATAACTATAAAGAATATTACTATCATTTACTCCAACCAAACCACCGGTTTCCGGACCATCTCCAGTGCTATTTATTTTTCCTGTAGAATAAGAGTTTTTAATTTCACCTTCTTTAGGATTCCAGCCTACTAAACCACCAGCTACTGAACCCTCACCCGCATTAACAATTTCAATATCTACAGCGGCAAAACACTGTTCAATAGTTCCTTCATTATCACCTAACAAGCCACCAAAATGTCCCTCATTTTTACCTATCAATTCCCCAGTTGCAAAACTCTTTAACGCTTTTCCTTTAGAAAATCCAATAAGACCTCCTACTGAATGCTCTCCCTCAACCAGACTTTTAGAATAGGAAAGTTCTACTAAACCATAATTATCTCCACTATCATTAAAGCCTACAAGTCCACCTATTGTTTCAGTTCCACTAACATCACCTAATGCATAACTATTATATATCAAGCCTTGTTCATTAACTCCTACTAAACCACCAATTAACTCTTTACCTGTAACACTTCCACTAGCATGACTATTTTTAATTTCACTACCTAAATGTGTATGCCCCACTAATCCCCCAACATTAAACTCTCCAATTACCTCTGCATCTGAAAAACAATTTGATATATTGCCTCCAATTTCATTGATTTGAATATTCAACCCAACAAGTCCACCTACATAAATACCTTCACCATCAACAATCCCCGAAGTATAGCTGTTTATTATTTTACCACCACGGTTTTGTCCTACTAAACCTCCGGTTGCAGCTATCATTCCTGTATTTTCAAACTCCAATCCTACCCCTACCACAGTTCCATCAAAAGAACTATCTTCAACTAGAGCATAGTTGGTCCCAACTACTCCCCCAACAGCAAATGAAGCCTCAACACTGCCTGAAGTATAAACATTAATAATCTGTGAGTCTGTATCATCAAATCCATTCCCGCCAGCTAAAATACCTGTGTGACTTCTGCCTGTCACATCAGCATCAATTATATTAAGATTTTTGACTACTGCTTCTCCATCTATATAACTGAATAAACCAACTCTAATGACTTCTTCAAGATTAATACATAGATTGCTAATTTCATAACCTCTTCCATCAAAAAATCCTAAAAAAGGATCTCTCTCTTCAAAATCACCAATGGGATCCCAGTCATTAAAATCTGTTAAATCAACATCGTTGATTAAAACAAAGTGAGATTCTAATTCATCCCGAACATTGTTAAGTTGAGCCGGGTTCTTAATCAGATAGGGCTTATCCTCAGTCCCTTCCCAGCCAGCAAAACCGTCATTATTATAATCTCCCTCATAATCTTCAATAAAAATAGCAACTATCTCCTTATCTTCATCAAGATAAATTGAAGTTTCTTCCTCATATTCTTCCTGAACGTCACCTTCCCAGCGGTAAAAGACCCAGCCATCATCTGCTGATGCAGCTATTTCTGTTTTCCCCTCGGGATAATCTCCTTCCTCGGGTTCAAGAATTTCACCTTCTCCAATAACATTAAGTGTTATGCCGTATGTCTCTGGTGTGGAATCTTCCTCTCTTTCCCCCATATCACAGGCTGCCATTGTCAATATTAAACTGACTAGAAGAATAAAAACCCCCAAAAACTTAGTTTTTTTGCTTGACATCTTCTTTCCTCCTCATATAGTTAATCCTTTAAAACATGAGTGTAATCTTAACTTCCCTTATTTCTGTGGCTCTTAGATAACTTCCACGATTTTCTACTAAGGGTGTTATATCATTTGCTCTATTATCATCTAAAGTCAACAATGACAAATTAGTCAGATTTTTCATAGGAGATATGTCTTTAATTTTATTGCCAGTTGAAATCACTCCTTTTAAAAATTAAAAAGTCATCAACTCTATGCCATCTAAATTTATTTCTCTCTCTCCAATTGATTCCGTTATAAAGTTAAATCTTAAGCGAGATAAGTGATCAGCATCTTTGGGAACATTATCAATTGTCCAGCTAACTACTTGTGGATAACCGGGCAGTATTTTTTCTGTTAATATAGTTCTATTACTCGTGTTTCTATGCTTTAAACTATTTGAACCAATTTTAACTGTTCTATTATTAATTAAGGTCCTAATTCCCTGATGATCATAAAATTCATAGCCGAATCTAAAAATCAAAGATAATTCAGCTTCTTCTTTTGCTTCTACTCTTCCATTGACGGTAACCCTATCGCCTGTTATAAATGCATTATCAATATAGATTTTAAACTCTGGAGTCGTTATTTCCTTTATTACTTCAGCGACAACTACTACTTGCTCCCGTTCTTCAGAAATTCCGGCTACATCCAATATATCCAGTTTTACCTGATCTCCTACCTCTGGTTTCTCGTGAGTTTCTGTTGTTCGAACCAGGGCAGTAGTTGCATCAACAGAAGCAACCTCTACAGAACCAATGGTTATAATTAAAGGTTCTTCTCCTTCAGAAATATCTCTGGAGAGCGAACCAGTTATATCTACCACGATTTCATCATCACTGCCTTTATCAATAACCAGGCTTTCCCCGACAATGGCAATCACTTCTGCTTCAATTACTAAATCTTCAGGGACAATTTCTTCAATCTCAAATTTATCACGTTTCTTTAATGTAGCTTCGAATAAGTCTTTAATGGCACTATCAATAGCTTTTCCCACAGCAGAGTCGGTAAAGGCTCCCGAGCTTATAGAAAGACCTTCAATTTCTGATATCTCTAAACCAGTATCTGAAGCACTGCCTTTTCCGCTGAATGTCGCAATAACATCACCGCTAGCTATATTAAACAGACGAGCAGACAATTCCACTTCTGAGACTATACCTGATAATTTAAGTGGTCCAACGCTTATACTTCCTTCTTCAGTAACCCGTAATCTATCTAATGAGCCAATTATAAGAAGATTGCTTTCTGTCATTCGACCGACCTGGCTGGAATAACCAGCATGAAAAGAATCACCTTGTGATCAAACTGATTTAATACATCCCTTACCCGGGCTCTTTCAACAACTGTTCCAAAATCATTATCTACTAGCATGTTCGAATATTTTCGGGTTATCTGTTCCAGTATATCCCGTTCCAACTCTTGATTTTCAGTCCAGGGCAGCCCCCCGGACTCGAAACCAATAACAGCAATTCTTGCAGCCGAGATTGTTCCTGAAAATAATGCTAGCGATAATACGAAAAATATTCCAATAAACAAAATCTTTCTTTTGTTTATTTCATTCATCTCATTCACCCCCTCCTGTTCAAATATTAATTTTCCCTGTATCTTCATCATTTTTATCAAAGACAATCAAACTAATTGTTTTATCTGCATTATTGTTGCAATTTTTTGAAATTTTATATCAAAAAATAGTAATATTGTACTACTCTACATAGAGATAAAATCACCTGCTTATATTTATAATTTTCTTTATTTATTTAATATTATACTTTATAGTGTCATATTTTTAATATACGTCTGATATTGATTTATATAGAATTACCTTAAGCTGCTTGACAGTCTTTGATTTAAACTGTTATAATAAGTTTTGGTTATATTTAATATTATTATTGCTTATTTTAATATATTAATGATAGATAATTGGAGGTGAGGCTTAATTTTTGTAAAACTTAATAACCTCACAAAATCATTCGGTGATATAACAGCAGTTGACAACTTTTCCCTTAATATCAGCAAAGGGGAACTTGTTTCTATACTTGGCCCCAGCGGCTGTGGAAAGACCACCACTTTAAATATGATTGGTGGTTTTTTACAGCCTGATGATGGGGAAATTATTATTGAAAATAATAATATAACTAATATAGATTCCAGCGAAAGACCTACAGCTACAGTCTTTCAAAGCTACGCCTTATTTCCTCATATGAATGTAATGGAAAACGTAACTTATGGCTTAAAGGTTAAAAAGTTATCGCAACAGGATAAACTTAAAAAAGGCAAAAAAATGCTTGAAATGGTTGGGCTTTCTCATTACAAAGATAAGAAAATCGGACAACTAAGTGGTGGTGAGCAGCAAAGAGTTGCTCTGGCAAGAGCGCTAATTATGAATCCTAAAGTTTTGCTACTTGATGAACCATTGAGTAATTTAGATGCCCGATTAAGAATTCAGATGAGGAAAGAGGTCAAGGATATTCAGTCTGAGCTGGGTATAACTACTCTCTATGTGACCCATGATCAGGAAGAAGCTATGGGATTATCTGATAGAGTTGTTGTCATGAACCAGGGAGAGATCAAGCAGATTGGAAGTCCAGAAACAATTTATAATAAACCTGAAAATGAATTTATTGCAAATTTTATCGGCAGAATTAATAAATTAAGCAATGGTAAAGATAAATTTTATATTAGACCGGAATACATTAAAGTTATTGATGCTGATTCTGATGTAAATTATGAAGGTGAGGTTGTGCAAAAGCAATATAGAGGTGCCTTTATTACTTATTTTATCGATCATAATGACACTTTAATTCAAGCCGATATTTTGAAAAGAGAAGATAAAAGTTGGAATATTGGTGAGAAAGTTAAGTTTGATTTTTATGAAGATCAAATAATTCATTTACAGGATTGAGTTAAAGGGGTTTTACAATGAGTGATTATAACCAAAAAAATAGTAGCCTCTCTTCTGCTCTCGATATTTTTTCATATAACTTTTTATATATATTTTTAGCTATAAGCATTTTGGTATTTATATTCTGGCCTGTAGTTGAAGTAATAATAGAAAGTTTTTATTTTGACGAGTCATTTTCACTGGAAATGTATCGCAATCTATTTCAAAGAAACTTTAATTTAGTAACAAATAGTTTGTTCGTTGCTGTTTTAACAACAACCCTTACGATTATATTTTCAACTTTTGTTGCAATATACACTAGTTTTGCCGGAGCTAAATTAAAACGGTTTATATTTTTAGTGCTCTTAATGACCATGGTTTCTCCTCCCTTTGTTTCTGCTTTAGCATATATTAGACTTTTTGGCCGGAGAGGCTTCATGACTTATGGCCTCTTTGGAGTAACCCTAAATACTTATGGCTGGCAGGGAATAGTGGCCATGCAGACTTTAAGTAATATATCTTTATCAGCTTTAATTATTATTGGAGTTATATCGGGTATTGATAAAAGTTATATTATGGCTGCTAAAGATTTGGGAGCAGATACCAAAGAAATTGTTTTCAAAATTATAATTCCTCTTGCCAAACCGGGAATTATAGTTGTTGCTTTATTAAGTTTTGTCAGAAGTTTAGCTGATTTTGGTACACCAATAATTATAGGAGGTGGTTATCGGGTATTAGCAACACAAATCTATCTTAATGTCATTGCTTATTTTAATTTGCCTAGAGCTGCAGCCATGAGTGTGCTGATTTTGATTCCAGCAATGTTTGCTTTCTTTGTATATAGATATTATATGGAGAACTTAAAATTTAGCTCCTCTGGCTTTTCTGTTTCAGACAGGTTTCAAAATATCTTTAAACTGTCAGGGGCAGTAAAATACTTAATAACTGTATTTTCCTGTTTCTTTTTAACCGCCATACTGCTCCAGTATTTCACAATACTCTTTACAGCTGTTACAACTTATAGTGGCGGTAATCTGATATTTACACTTGACCATTTAAGAGCTCTAGACTCTACTATAATGGCAAGTTTTTATCGAAGTATTAGATATTCACTCATAGCTGCATCTGCTGGCAGTTTCATTGGGTTGCTGCTTTCTTATTATATTGAAAGGAGTAATCTGCCAGGAATTAAATCTATAGATTTAATCTCTACTCTACCTTATATAATACCAGGAACTTTCTTTGGTATAGGTTATATTTTAGCTTTTAGAGATTATCCTTTAAGGCTTACAGGAACTGCAGCAATTGTTTTATTAAATTATATTTACCGCCAGATGCCTCTGGTAATTAAAACTGGTAGCGCTGTTTTGCAAAATGTTAGCCAGGACCTGGAAAGAGCAGCTAAAGATTTAGGCGCTGGTCGGCTTACTGTTATTAAAGATATTGTTTTCCCATCTTTAAAGCCAGCCTTCCTGGTGAGTTTTGTAAATACTTTTGCTGTAACTATGACATCAATTGGAGCAGTTATATTTTTAATTTATCCAGGAGGAAAAGTGGCTACTGTTGAAATGTTTGATGCAATTGAAAATGGAAATTATGGATTAGGCGCTGTAATGGCAAGTATGATCTTGCTTTTTACATTAATCGTAAGTTTGACTTTTGTTATTTTCATTATGCCAGATAAGAAAATTACTGAAAGCGATAAATTTAAATTTATAAGGGGGATTTTCAAATGATGAGTAAAGTTAAAGTTTTTGTCCCAGTATTATTGTTAAGTATTCTAATTATTGCCGGTGGAGTTGTTAGTGCTGATGAGCTGCCTGAAATGATTGATTATGATCAGTCTTTAGAGGGAGAAACAATCGATGTGGTGGCTGCCTTTGCCAACAAAGAAGAAGTCTTTGCCAAGTTTACTGAAGATACCGGGATTGAAATCGAACCATTGACAATGTCATCAGGCGAGGTTTTATCTAGAATGAAAGCCGAAGGCACAGCAATGGCTGACTTGTGGTTTGGCGGCGGCGTCGATAGTTTTATAGAGGCCAAAAATGATGGGTTATTACAAAGGTATGAGTCGGAAATGATTGAAAATATTCCTGAGCAATATCGAGATGAAGATGGGTATTGGATGGGAAATAATCTTGTAATAACTGGTTTTGTGGTGAATGAAGAGATAGTAGATGATTTGGGATTAGATATGCCAGAAACCTGGGAAGATTTAACAGATCCACAATATGAAGGTGAAATATTAATGTCTGATCCTGCAATCTCTGGAACAAATTATGCTATAGTTGCTTCTATATTACAGGATAAAGGCTGGGATGAAGGCTGGCAGTTCTGGGAAGATTTATCAGCTAATATTCCTTATTTTGCTCAAAGAGGAAGTGAGCCTCATCAAAAGACTGTTATGGGTGAAGCCGCTATCGGCATAACTTACATGGATGGTGGAATAATGGCTCTACCAGAAGAACATCCCATCAAACCTGTATTCCCAGAAGATGGGATACCCTGGGTAACTGGTAACTCAGCTATTTTTGCAGGTGCTGAAAATGCAGAAGCAGCAGCAACATTTTTGGATTGGGTTTATTCTGATAGAGGCCAAAAATATATTAAAGATTTAAACCAGACTATTATGGTATCTCCTGGCTTAGATAATCCACCGGCACTTGCAGAAGCACCTCTTGATCAATTGATTGATATTGATTTAAATAAGTTTGGTGAAGATAGAGCAGAAATATTAGAAGAATGGGAAATGAGAATAGGTAACTAGAAGTAAATTTAATGTCATTTTAAAGGCCAGGCCCCTCGCTTAATTACAGGGGCCTGGTCTTTACCCTGCCAATCCTTGACGTTAAAGGTTTAGATACACTTTTTGGATACACTTCTAGAATAAGATCTGTTTTCACTATTTTAATGATATTTTATGGCTATATATGTTAGGTCATCTTTAATCTCTATATTGCCTTTTTCTTCTTTTAGTCTATTATTTACAGTCTCGATGATTTTATCAGGCGGAGCATCCTTATTTCTTTGTAAAATATTTAGTAATCTTTCTTCACCAAAATAGTCTCCGTTCTTAGTTTCAATTTCCTGCTCAATTAAGCCATCGGTATAGGCAAAGAAAGTGTCTCCTGGTTGTAAATCGATTATAGTCTCCTCATAATCAGAATTAGCTTCTTTAAGTGAAGTTATAAGAAAGCCTGATTTTTCTAATCGCATAACTTCCCGCTCTTTAAGTAATATTGGAGGACAATGTATGCCAGCGTTGCAAATTCTAATGTTTTTTTCTTTAGTATCTATTGCTCCTAGCGAGATAGAAATAAAGTAATCAACAGGAAAATTAAAGTCTTCATAGAAGTTTCTTATAAATCTAACAAGCTCCACAACATCAATTTTGCCTTGAGATATATCTCCTTTAAATTTTTGAGATTTCAAGAAGTAATTAATGGCTGATTTGATAAAAACATTTACCATTGAACTGCTCAAATCATGTCCGCTTACATCTGAAATATAAAATATTATTTGGTCTCCTATCCTGATAAAGTCATAAAAATCTCCTCCCAGTCGATAGGCAGGCTTGTAATAGGCTGCTATTTTAAAACTTTCAATCTGGGGTAATCTCGAAGGCAACAAATAGTTATGGAGTCTTTCTGCTTTATCAAACTCATTATTCAGTTTATCGCTGACTTTGATCAATTCCTTTTCATAAAATTTTTTCTCCGTAATATCAACAGACACACCTCTTAACATAATTGGCTTTTCATTTTCTGCTTCAAAAGTTATAAAATCCTGCAGCCACACTATCTCTCCGTTTTTGGTTACAAAACGATATTCATTTTTGTCAAGTCTATTAGAAGTCATATTGACAGATCTATTTTGCAATATTTTTTCTCTATCTTCAGGGTGAACATTTCGTATCCAGAAATCAACTCCCGTCCACTCTTTAGGCTTATAACCATACTTTTTTTCTGTTTGTGTCGACACATATTTAAACTTATCTTCTTTAATATTATACTCCCACAGTACAGCATCTACTGATTCTATAATACGTTGAAATCTTTCTTTGTTTTTCTTAAGCTGCTGATAATATTTCTTATGTTCAGTTATATCTTCATGAATTATTAAAGCCCCTTGCTCACAGCAGCTTACAATTAATTTAAACCAGCGATTTTCTTCGGAAGAATGACAGGGGTATTCCAGTTTAAATTCCTGCTTATCTCCCCTTAAAACTTCTTTAATACCCACATATGCTGCAAAAGCTTCCTCATCATTTTCAGAAAAACTTTTTTGAATCCCCTCTAAATAATCTGCTCCTTTACCACAATCTTTAATATTCAGTGCTCTCTCTAGACCGGATCCCTTCCACTTATTATTGGTTGCTTCAATAATCCCTTTTTTATTTAATACAACAGCACTATAAGGTAGTGCATTTAAGTTAACTTCCCCCATTAAAATTCCCCCCGCTTCCTTTTTGAGTTGATAATTACCCCTTATCACCCTTAGCGATGGCTTCAATTTTAAGCCCTTCAGCATTGTAGAGATCTATATACTTGTCCTCAACCTTGATTATAGGGTGTTCTGGCTTATTAGGATTAATAAAGACTATCTCGGCTTCTTTACCGTTATTTAAAATAACCTTTACCCGCACAAAACACTCTGGCATCTTAGCAATAAAGACTTTTTTTAATTCATAATCATAATGGCCAAAGGACTCTTCCCGAAAAATCAGCAGGGCCTCAAAGGGAGAGCGGGCTGGCTTGTAGACTCGCTCGGCAACTATAGCATCAAAGGTATCCACTATAGCCAGTATCCTGCCCAAAAGAGGTATCTTCTTTCCCCTTAACTCCAGAGGATATCCCATCCCGTTGTATTTTTCATGATGAGTGAGAATCCCCTTGGCTGTGGAGTCAGCTATGCTACTATGCTCTTTAACCATCTCATAGCCATAAAGAGGATGCTTTTTAATCCTTTGATATTCCCGGGGGGATAAAGAGCCTTTCTTGTTTAAAATTTTATCAGGAATTTTGGCCTTGCCAATATCATGCAGCAGCCCTGCTTTGGTCAGGTTATGAATCTCCTCTGCTCTTAAATTCAACCAGTGGCCAAACATATTGGCCAGGATACCCACATGTAATAGATGAGTATAGGTATATTCATCAGCCTTTCTTACTATCGATAATAAATCTTTAAGTTCAATTTCCCTGCTCAAGTCCTTAACCTCTTCAGTGAGACCTTCAACTTCCTTAAAATCAATTTTCCCAGAAATAGCCCTTTTAAATAAAGTAGCTGCATTCTTAGCTTTCTCCTGATAATTAGCTTCTAATCGTTTAATTCTGGCCAGGTTTTCAGAGAGCATTCTTTCATCTTCAGCCAGAATTTCAAACTCTACCAGGGATAATTTCTTCAACTTGTTTACTTGACTTTGAGTTAGGATAACTCCAGCCGGCATTAATATGCCACCATATTTGTTAATTATTGCTCTCGCTGTTTTCATACCCGGTTTTAAATCTTCTGCTTTTAGGGTAATGACTGGAGGGGACTCCTGCTTCTCAACTTCTCTGCTATTTTTTTCAATCATAGCAACTTCTCCTCCCTTTTTCTATTAAACCTTAATAATCTAATATAAGGGAAATTAATTGGGAGAACTATTATTGTATTTATGAAATAACATAGAATTATATAAACAATTATTAGATTAAAATCTAACATTTAAAATATCTTCCACTTTTACAGCTTTTAAAAATTCCTTTACATAATCTGACTTAATATTTGTAAGAACTATTTCAGTATCCTTTGGGTCAAACTTTTTCTTTAGCCAGATTAAATCAGAAATAAAGCAATGGTCAACTCTCTCTACTTTTTCTAAATTTATTGTTATTGTCTTAACTTTTTGGGGCAAAAACTCTAAAGCCTTCTTTTTAATAGGGCTTTTCCTGAACTGTTTGTATTTCTCCATAATCAAATTTTCTTCAGGTATAATCTCAACTTTTAAATCCTCTAATTTTACCTCAATATTCATGTTAAATTCCTCCAGGATTAATTAATTGGAGATACAGAATAAAAATCATTTATATTAATTTCTCAACTGAAAAAGCTTGATATATGTAATTTTTAGGATTATAAGATTGATTTTTTGTTTGATATTTTGTTATTTTCAGAAATTTATTTTTAATTTATGGCTAATATGTATAATTATATAATATTATTTTATGTAAAGCAATAGTAAAAAGCTGATTATTAGGAAGGGGTATTATTTTATTAATATATATTATTATATATAATTATGAAGGAAAGTGATATTACCCAAATGGATAATATTTTGATTTAATCTCAAAACCATCTTGACAGTGTTGAGTT
>SL_8KL_010_SEDDRAFT_10001576_pt1 | contig 19789 bp, 20 predicted proteins | sample SodLakKL_010_SED_4_FD_11160 | JGI IMG/M metagenome (IMG submission 11160)
GGCAAAGCCATGCAGAATAAGAATACAATGCTGAGGCAATAAACAAGGTTTTTCATAAACAGTTGATTTGACAGTTGGTTTGATAGTTGGTATTTCGGATGTGAGTTTTGTGCTTAACCGGATCTGAATTCAGGTAATTTCTCTTCTTTGACCCAATGGAAATCGGGTTCAAATCTAAGTGCTTTTTCCAAAATGGCAATGCCTGTTTCCCTGTCGCCGGTTTCTTTGTAGGCTTCGGCGAGGGAAACCAGGGTGCTCAGATACAGCCATCGGTGGTTGTTTGCCATGCTGTCTTCCATCAGTTCAATGGCTTTTTCATAATGCTCAATGGCTTTGCTTTTGGATCCTCCGAAAATGGAGGGTGCATAGTACAATACATTGCCTTTTTCAATATGTGCCCTTGGATAGCCCGGATTCATCTCCAGGGCTTCGTCGATCAGCCGGCTGCTTCGGGGGCCAAACCGGACTGCTCTGCGTGGCCGGAGTCCGATGCGGAATCCGTAGAAGGCTGCTTCAAACAGTTTGGCCTCTGCTGTGTAATTTCGTTCTTCCGATAAAATTCCGAGGTAGCTGTCTGCCTTTTCAAGCAAGGCTTCCGCTTCATTTTCCTGGTCGGTTCCGAGATAGTACCCGATCAATCCATACTGTGCCAGCAGGATGTCGTAAAGCAACCCGGGATCCGGCTGCTGGCGGTATTCAAACTCCATGGTCTGCAGGGTGCTTTCCCATAATGGCATGCGGTCATACACGTAAGCACGGTAGATCATATTCTGAAAGCCGGTGCGGCCGCTGCCCTGATTTGCCGGGGGATGAAGGGCTGTCAGCAGGACAAATCCTGAAAGTATGACTAAATGTTGACAGATCTTCCTTTCCATGTGTTGGTCTTTCTGATGGTGCGATAGATGGCCAGCACAACCGTTGAGGCAAAGATGGCCTGCTGCAGCGGAGCGGTTGCAATATTCATGATGACCTGCTGGCGGCTGACTCCGGCAGTGATGCCCCGGATTGCAAGGGTCATGATCAGTAATCCTGCCATTGCAACAGGGCCACACGCCAAATATACGGGAATAAACCCAAAGGTGGTCAGCAAGGTGAACAATATGGCCATGGCAAAGCTGCTTCCGAAAAAGTCAATGACGTTTTTGGAGAAACCGCCCATGGCGTCTGCCAGTGAGGGATACATCCGGCATTCAACTTGCCTGCCTCCCAAAATGGTGTGGATGCGAAACCCTTTTTTTTTCATTTCCCTGGCAATGGCAATGTCCTCTGCCGGTTTTTTCCTGAACTGCTGATGGAATAAATGCCGTTTATAAACCGCTGCATCAAACAGCATAAACTGTCCGTTGGCGGCTGCCAGGGAGGGGAGTTTGCTTTTCCTGGTCAGGCTCAGGGGAAGCAGGCTCAGCAGCACCCAGTTCATCAGCGGTACGCTGATCTTCTCCCCAAAACTTTTCATCCGTTGCCGGGGGAAAACAGACAGCAGGTCAAGCCGGAATTTTTCCCGGTGTGCAAGGGCGTCACCCAGGGCGGTTTTACCCAGCCTCACATCCGCATCCAGAAAAAGCAGGAACTTTCCGCGGGCCTCCGCGGCGAGCTGATGGCAGCCATGGTTTTTCCCCAGCCATCCCGGGGGCAATGCATCTCCGGAAACAAGGCGAATCCTGTTGTCTTTTTCCACACAATGACGAACCACGGTTTCCGTATCATCTTCGGAGAGGTCGTTGTACACGATGGCTTCCCAATGGGGGTGGTTCTGTGCCATGAGGTCTTCCAGCAGCCTGCCGATCTGATGGGCTTCATTTCGGGCAGGAACCAGCACCGACACCAGGGGCTGGCCGCTCACAGGCAATCCGGGTCGGAGCCACTGGCGGGTGAGCATATTGGAAACAGCCACCAGCAGGCGTATCACTGTGAAAACGATTATGGCCGTTGCCAGGTAGTCCATAGCTTATTGATTGGCCTTCCGGTTTTGCTGCTCAATGGCGTTTTTCAGAAATTCATTGTAGGCAGACGCTGCTTCTTCCGGGGAACAGAATGTGGCAGCTTCAGAGTGCTTCGTGGTTTTTTCGGGGGCTGTGTCCGTAAGACCGGAATCCCTGCCATCGGAGCTGTATCGGGTTGCCTGATCCAGGTAAATAGTCAGATCTGGTCTGCGGTGGTCAAAATAATCGGTGAGGGCAGCCAGGAACACCACCTTGGTGTCTTTCGGTGCTCTTTCCAGTATGCGAAACCATCCTTTCTCAAATTCAAGCGGATACTGATGCAATGACTGAAACTTTCCCTGGGGGAAAAGCAGCAGCAGGTGACCCGGGTTTTCAAGTATTTTTAAGGCGTAATCCATTGACTCCGTTGCCGTACGACTGTTTTTCCTGACAGAGAAGGCACCGACCTTGCGTAAAACCGGATGCTTTGACAGTTCTTCCTCAAGCATCATCACAAAAACCTTCTTTTTCAGTGTTTTGGTTACTGCATAACGGGCCAGAAAGCCATCCCACCAGGAAAAATGATTGGCAAGCAGCAGCACCGGGCCCTTGTGGTCATCCAGCTTGCTCCGGATACGGATATGCCGGAAGTGCCTGTGCAGGAGTCTTTTCATGATCCAGTCGGAGGCCCGGACATACAACGGATGGTGCTTTGCCGTAATCATATCAGAAAATTCTCAGAAGGATGTTCAATGCCAGGAAGAAGAAAAACTGGACTCCGAAAAGCCAGGGGGCCACCCTGTTGCCGGTGGACACTTTGGTCAGGTGCATGGCGCTGAGAAAAACCAGCGAGATGATGAACCATGCCTGGTAGTTTTGCAGGGGGATATCACCTCCTGCCCAGTGCCACATGTCGAGCCGGATGGCTGCAGGTTCCATGACGAAATCATAGGTAACCATCAATACGGCAGCTGTCAGGGCCTTCAGGGGCCAGAAAAGTTTGGTGTTTTCCATGATGGCGTATACGCAATATACAAGCATCATCCAGTTGATTCCGATAATCAGCGGGGTACCGAAAACTCTCATTCCCAGAGCCTCACCATAGGAGTAGCTGCCAAAAACGTGTCCGGTCATGACCCCGAGCACTTCAATGAGGTAACCGGTGATCACAATGAAGAGCAGTACGACGGCTTCCGGTGACCGCCAGCGCCGGTGGAAAAACAGCAATATGGCGGTGCTTAGCAGAATCGTCAGTGGCATGAGGTCGGTAAACAAGGGCCGGGTGGAAGGAAGGGTCAGCCCGACCAGTCCCACCAGGTAATAAATCACGAAAAAATAACCTGCCCATCTGGCTGTTCTGTGTTTTTTAATTTTGCTCATATTCAGTGTGTCTGTGAATTTGGTATTTCATCTGCGGCAATGCGTGCAGAAGCCAGGCAAAGGGGAATGCCTCCGCCCGGATGCACGCTTCCACCTGTAAAGTAAAGGTTTTTCAGGGACTTTTTAAAGTTGGGATGCCTGTTGAAAGCAGAAAAACTGCTATTGGAGCTCAGGCCATACAGTGAGCCCCGCCATGATCCGGTGTCGGTCTCAATGCTTCGCGGGTCGGCGATTGCCTCGGTAACAATATGTGGTTCGATCTCTTTCCCGGTAACCCTCCGGATTTTGGACAGAATGTCTTTCCGGGCTTTGCTGATCAGGCTGTCCCAGTCCTGTCCGGTATTTTCAGGCACATTGATCATCACGTACCAGTTCTCCTGACCTTCGGGGGCATCTCCGGGGACCTCCCGGCAGCTGATAAAGATATACACAGTGGGATCACCGGTAATGGTTTTTTTTGTGAAAAGATGTTTGAACTCCTCCCGGTAATCCCTGGAAAATAAAATATTATGCAGGCCCAGCTCAGGAAAATTTTTGTCGATGCCCCAGTAAAAAATGAGTGCCGACGTGGACCGGTCTCCGGACAATTGTTTGCGGGGGACTTTTTTCCCGGGAATGAGATGGCGGTAAAGATTCACCACATCCACATCGCTTACCAGCAGGTCAAAGGGGTATGTTTCACCGCCGCTGCGCAACCCCTTTGTGGTGCCTCTTTCCAGGATGATTTCCTCCACCGGGCAATTGAAACGGAATCTCACCCCCATATCTGTGGCCAGTTTAACCATGGCCTCCACAATTGAATACATCCCTTTTTCCGGGAAGAAGGTTCCTGTATTGTGTTCCAGGTGCGGGATGATGTTCAGGGTGGCGGGGGTTTGATATGGATTGGAGCCGTTGTAGGTGGCATATCGGTCAAAAAGCTGAACTACCCTTGGGTCGGAAAACCATCGGGTGTTTTTTTTGTGCATGGTGATGAACGCATCCAGTTCATGGAGATGGAGCAGGGATTTGCGGTAGGCGGCCCGGCCGTAATTGCTGATTTTGTGAAAGGAGCTGAACAGAAACACTTCATGGGTAATGTCGTAGAGTTTCCGGCTTTTTTCCAGAAATGCCAAAACCCGGTCTTTGGTCACATTGGTGTTGGTGCTTAGCTCAGCGGCAAACTGTTCCGGTTCTTTCCAGGCATTGATAACGGTACCGTCTTCCCAGAAATACCGGCAACTTGACTCCAGCAGGCGGTAACGATAATAATCCTCCGGGTTTTTACCCGCCAGCCTGAAATGTTCATCCACCAGCCCGGGCAAGGTAAACAGAGAAGGACCGGTGTCGAAGCGAAACCCTTGCTGTTGAATCTGTGAAAGTTTTCCGCCTGGTTTTTCTGACTGTTCGAACACATCAACTGCATATCCTTTTGCAGCCAGCCTGATGGCCGAAGAAATTCCTGCAACCCCTGAACCTATGACCCCTGCTTTTTGTTTCATTGTTGTTTTATATGGTTAAACAGTCTTCCGGTACATAAGTAACAAAAAAAAGCATTTGCAGTTTGCCGGGGATGCAATATATTCATTAAATTCACTTTTTTAAACAATATCGCATGAAAAAAGTTCTCATTACGGGGACCGGTCTCGGGGCCCTGACCACAGCCCTCCGGCTTGTCCGTCGCGGTTATCAGGTGGAAATGGTGGAAAAATATCACCAGGCGGGCGGCCGGCTCAACCAGCTGAAAAAGGATGGATTTACTTTTGATCTTGGCCCTACTTTTTTCAGCATGACCTATGAATTTGATGAATTCGTGCAGGACACAGGTCTTGCGGAAATGCCCTTTACATTCCGGGAACTGGATGTGCTTTATGCGGTGAATTTTCGCGGAGAGGAAAAGCGGTATATGATCCACCGTGATCTTGACCGGCTGGCCAGGGAGTTTGAGTCGGTGGAGCCCCGGTTCAGGGAAAAAATGGAAAAATTCCTGGCGGGTGCCGGGAAGTTTTTCCACGATACCGAATACCTGGTGCTCAAGCGAAACTATGACTCCCTGTTTGATTATTTGCTGACCCTGCTGCGTGTGCCCCTGGTACACTCCCCGAAATTGTTGCGCTCTGTCTGGAGTGAAATGGAACGGCATTTTGAATCGAGGGAAGTGAAGGAGATCTTCTCACTGGTGGCTTTTTTCCTGGGCGCCACCCCCTTCAATACCCCGGCCATTTATACCATCCTGTCTTATACGGAGCTGGTGCACGACGGGTACCACAATGTGGAAGGAGGGATGTACAAAATAGTGGAGGGGCTTAAGCGTGAGCTTGACAAAGCCGGGGTGGTCTTTCATTTTGACACGGAAATTACCGGTTACCGCTATGAAGATAAGCAGCTTACTGCACTGGTAGATCAGCACGGGAAGGAATGGGAGGCTGACCTGTTTGTGGTGAATGCCGATGCCGCCTGGTTCCGGCACAAGGTTTTCGGGCGGAAGAAGTTTTCTGAAAAGAAAATGGATAAACTAAAATGGACGCTGGCGCCCTTTACCATGTACCTTGGGCTCGACACCAAACTGGATGATACGCCCCTGCACAACTATTTTCTTGGCAACAACTTCAGGGAGTACTCCGGCAAGATCTTCCGGAACGACATCAAACTGGATCAGCCCTATTATTACGTCAACGTAGTGTCAAAATCTGACCCTGAAAGTGCACCCGAGGGCTGTGAAAGTGTGTTTGTGCTCTGCCCGGTGCCTGACCTGCGTTACAAACCCGATTGGTCAGACCGCGAAGAAGTGGCTGCCAACATCCTGGAAGACATTTCCGAACGTATCGGGGTTGACATGAAAAAGCATGTCATCTCCAAAACCATTATGACGCCGGTTGAATGGCAGGATGCCTTCAACCTGTATAAAGGGAGTGGCCTGGGGCTGGGGCATGACCTGGACCAGATCGGTGGATTCCGGCCAAAGAACTATGATGAAGAATTTGGCAATGTGTTTTACGTAGGGGCTTCCACTGTTCCCGGCACAGGCTTGCCCATGGCGGTGATCAGCTCAAAACTTGTGGTGGAACGAATAACCGGAAAATATGGATCTGTACACGCGTAATGCCCTTGATTGCGGCAGGATTACAACCAGGAATTACAGTACCTCCTTTTCCATGGGGGTGCGTACGCTGGATAAAAAGTTTCGTCCGGCCATTTATGCCATTTACGGGTATGTGCGTTTTGCAGATGAGATTGTGGATACTTTTCATGAACAGGATAAGGAGGCCCTGCTTGCAGACTTCAAAGCACGAACCCACACTGCCATCGACAAAGGGTTCAGCACCAATCCCATTTTGCACGGGTTTCAGTGGGTGGTCAATACATATGGAATTGAACGCGACCTGATCGACGCATTTCTTTACAGCATGGAAATGGATCTGCATAAAGCACGGTTTTCGGATGAAGAATACAGGCGTTACATTTATGGTTCTGCCGAGGTGGTCGGTCTTATGTGTTTGCGGGTTTTTTGCTCCGGTCGTGAAAAGGAATACCAGCAATTGCTGCCTGCTGCCAGAAAGCTTGGGGAGGCGTTTCAAAAGGTCAATTTCCTCCGGGATATTCGTGCCGACAGGGATGAGCGGGGGAGAGTCTATTTTCCGGAAGTAGATTTGACTGATTTTTCACAGGAGGACAAAACAAGGATAGAGGCAGAGATTCGGGCGGATTTTGAAGAGGCCCTGGAAGGCATCCGGTCTCTGGATAAAGAGGTTCGTCTGGGTGTTTACCTGGCCTTTCGTTACTACATCGAATTGCTGCGCAAAATTGAGAAAGCTGAACCAGGAGAGCTTCATAATCAGCGTTTTCGTGTATCCAATTTCCGGAAGTTACTGCTTCTGCCCGGCAGTTATCTGCGCAACAAGTTCAACCGGATTTAAAATTTGTAATTTTGCCGCATGTCAACAGAGGCGGTACATGTGGAAATTGACCCTTCAGCAGGATTTTGCTTTGGGGTAGCGGAGGCTGTTCGCAAGGCAGAAGAAGCATTGAAAGGAACCGGCAGTTTGTATTGTGTGGGGCAGTTGCTGCACAATGCACATGAAATCAGCCGGCTGGAGGTCATGGGGTTGCGGACGATCAGCCGTGAAGAGTTGCCTGAAATGACAGGATGTTCCGTGTTATTCCGGGCCCATGGTGAACCACCAGGGAGCTATGAGATGAGCCGTCTCAGCGGGGCCAGGTTGGTGGATGCAACCTGCCCTGTGGTGAAAAAACTCCAGGAGCGGGTTAAAAAATCTCATGACAGGGGAGAAACAATCATCATTTACGGTAAGCCGGGGCATCCGGAGGTAGCGGGCATTGTCGGCCAGGTAAACGGGGATGCAATCGTGGCAGACCGGCCGGAAACCCTTTCGCCGGAAACCCTGCCCGAAAACCTGACACTTTACAGCCAGACCACAATGCCGGCAGAGGGCCTTCGTAAACTGGCCCGGTGGCTTGAACAACATGGGAAAGAGGTGAAACTGCACAATACTGTTTGCCGGCGGGTCTCCGGCAGGGTCAGGGAAGTGGAGCAGTTTGCCCGAAAAAAGGATGTCATTTTGTTTGTCGGTGGGAAAAACTCATCGAATTCCCGGCATCTTTTTAATATTTGCCGGCGGGTCAACCCCCGCACCCACTTCATTGAGGATCCCGGGGAGGTGCAACCCAAATGGTTCCGGTCCGGCGACCAGGTGGGGGTCACCGGAGGCACATCCACCCCTGTTTGGCTGCTGGAAGAAATTGCCGGAGCAGTTTCGGAAACATTTACCGGTTAGCATAACATTGAACGCTTTTACAAGCCCAACGCCCATGAAAACCAACCAACAACCGGCCAGGCCGATTACCATACCACTGACAGCTTTCACAACCCCACCACCCATGAGAACCAACAACCAACCAACCAACAACCGGAGGAGGCGAAGCCTCCGACCAACCGGAGTGGCGCAGCCACGACAAACCAACAACTCCGTGGCTCCGGCCACGGTTTACAGGCTACCGCCACCTTCCTCATCCCATGAGAACCAACAACCAACCAACCAACAACCGGAGTGGCGCAGCCACGACAAACCAAGGGGGCGAAGCCCCCGTTAACCAAAAGACATGGCTTTACAAACTTTTTCACACGAATACTTCATGCGGGAGGCCCTGAAGGAGGCCCGGAAAGCTTACGATGCCGGTGAAGTGCCGGTGGGTGCCGTGGTGGTGAGTGACCAACGGATCATTGCCCGGACACATAACCTGACTGAAAGGCTCAATGATGTGACTGCCCATGCGGAAATGCAGGCCATTACTGCCGCTGCCGATTATCTTGGGGGCAAATACCTTTCAGATTGTACACTGTACGTTACACTGGAGCCTTGCAGTATGTGCGCCGGTGCCATTTTCTGGGCCCAGGCCGGAATGCTTGTATATGGGGCTGAGGATGAAAAAAGGGGGTATACCCGTGTGGCTGGTGACTTGCTTCATCCCAAAACAAAAGTGTTGCAAGGGGTTGAGTCGGAGGCGTCTGCGAAAATGCTGAGGGAGTTTTTCCGGGAAAGACGACCGGATTGAAAATACCTCTCCTTATGGTTGAATTAACCTTCCTGAAATGGGGCTGGGAAACATGCTCTCCAACAAGGATTACGATCCGTTAAGCTCTAGTTTACAGTTTCTTTCATGATCTCTTCCAGTGCCGGAATGTTTCTGTGTGCCCACTTTCCTTTGACCACGCCTTCCTTCATCAAGACCAGCCCCGGGTTTGAACGGATAATCGTTTTCAGTTCAATTTCATCTGAAAGGTAGAAAGGGTAGGGGGTCTGGTAGGAATGCCGGAATTCGTCCACTGTTCTTTGGGTGGATCCGGTGAGCACAATCAAAGGGTAGCCCATGGCTTCCGCTTCTTTCGCAAGGGGAGTCACTCTTTCTTCGAAGGCCCTGGTGTTTGACCGGTGAAGATCAGGGGCAACTACCATAAAAAGATACCCTGGCTTGGTCATATAGAACCCGGTGAGATCATCTCCGAATTCGTCCTCAATGTAAAAATCCTCAATTTTTGCCTCCTGGTAAGGCTGAATAACCTCATCCCTTCTGTCTTTGTATTCCCACACTGCTGCCCACTCCGGGTCATCCCACGGGTAGTCATCCGCCGGATATTCCCTTATTTCTCCGGTTTCCGTGTTTTCAAAGATCAGGTAGGTGTCTGCAATTTCCTCCGTTGGCATCACCAATTCGGTGATGTCATTGCCTGTTTTCCAGGGGCGGAAATCGATTATGGGCAGATTGCGGAGGCAATGAACCGAAAGCCAGAGGATTCCGATTGTAAAGAGCAGTAAAAGCCAGCCATCTGCTTTCTTCGACAATAAAGGACTTATTTTGTTCCGGAAAACAAAAACAATGATTGCTGCGGCAAGTAAGAATACATTTTTGTTGAAGGTGGCCCAGTTGCTGATGATGATGGCATCACCAAAACAACCACAGTCAGGAACCGGGTCGGTAATTGCAATATACAGTGTCAGCGGGGTGAAGACTGCCATAAACAATAATCCGCCCCAGGCACTGAGGCGCATTTTCAGGCCGAGTAAAATGCCGATGCCAATGACAAACTCAAGGGTGCTGAGCAGAAGCGCAGAGGGCAAAGCCGAAAACATGAGCCAGTCCAGATTAAAGGCCATGAAATAGTCCTGGAATTTATAAGCAGAACCCAGGGGATCAATGGCTTTCACGAATCCGGAAAAAATAAAAACCCCACCCAGCACAATGCGGGCGATCCATACCAGCAACTTAAGGGAAACACTCATGGGAATGCATTTTAACAATTTAAAAAACCGCATATGGATGTTGGCAAACAACCATTGCGATTTTTTTATGAAGTCAGCAGCCTCAGTCTCTTTGCTCGATTCGGCCTACAATTCTGTATACCACGGTGGGGCGTTCAGGATGATTGTAGTTTACGGTAACTGTCCTGCTGATACGCTGTGGCCGTGGAGCCAGCCTGAACTCAACCTTGATCACACTTTCTTCACCCGGTGCAATGGGTTCTTCCGGCCATTCAGTTACCCTGGTTCCGCAGCACGCGCGTACCCGGCTGATAAGAAGTGGTTCATTGCCCGTGTTGGTAAACTTAATGTCAATTTTGGTGTCAGGCATGCTGTCAACATACATGGTGCCGTAGTCGTGACGCTCCTTTTCAAAGGTGATTTCCGGACCGTTCGGATCGTCTGCTTTGGCTGTGGTGGTCAGAAAAATGACCATGAAGATCAATGAAAGAACGCTTTTCATGTCAGTCGTGATTTAAGTGCCTACATTCCGTTATAATCGCAAATATACGATATTGTTTAATCTGTTTTGCAAAAAAGAACGATCATGAATAAAAAATATTTTATAAAATTAATTAATCTGTGGCAAAAAATGTGTTACGATGCAAATTTTTAAAACAACTCCCCGTATATGAGCCCGCTCAGACTTGCCATGCTTACCACCAGCATGATAAAAACAGCTGTTTTCCTGGTTCCGAGTACGCTGTGAATTACCAGCATATTCGGCAGCGAAATGGCCGGTCCGGCAAGCAGCAGTGCCAATGCCGGTCCTTTCCCCATGCCGCTGTGCATGAGTCCCTCGATGATCGGGACTTCAGTGAGTGTGGCAAAATACATCAGGGCGCCGAACAGGGAGGCAAATAAATTGGCAGCCAGCGAATTACCGCCTACAAGACCCGCCACCCAATGATCGGGAATGATGCCCTGTCCTTCAGTGCCGGGTGCCCCGAGAAGGAAACCGGCCACAAACACACCCGCAAAAAGCAGTGGTACGATCTGTCTGGTGAAAGACCATGTGGACAACAGCCACTCACGGGGTTCCCCCTTTTCGGCCCAGGTAATAAGTGCGAGTGCGATGAACCCCACGGCAAACGGGATTTCCGGAATGCCGGGCGACAACAATGCAGCGATTATCACTGCCGCAACGGAAGCAATGACGTTCAGGAACTTCAACCGGAGGACAAAGATCAGGGTCAGCGAAAAGAGCACTGCAAATACAGATGTGATGACCCATTGACTGGCCCATACCTGGTGCCAGAAACCCTGAGCGTTTCCGGGAGATCCCCAGTTGGCAAATACCAGAACCCCCACAAGGGAAAAGAACAGCAGGGCCGTTTTCCACATGGGCCTTTCACCGGCATCATCCGGGAAGGCCATGGCTTTTTCAGATCGCTGCTTTTCCTCTTTGCGGAAGAAAAACGCCATCAATAAACCAATGATGATTGCGAAAATGACGGCCCCGATCATTCGGGCAAGACCGATCTCCACACCCAGGATGCGGGCAGTCAGAATGATGGCCAGGATATTGATGGCAGGCCCTGAATACAGGAAGGCGACTGCGGGGCCAAGTCCTGCTCCCCGTTTGTGAATCCCTGAAAATAGAGGCAAAATGGTGCAGGAGCACACGGCCAGAACCATCCCGGAAACGGAGGCCACCATGTAGGATTTCCATTTGATGGCTTTAGCACCAAAATATTTAATGATCGCACCTTGCTGCACGAACACGGCAATGATGCCGGCCAGGAAAAAAGCCGGAATCAGGCAAAGAATCACATGTTCCCTGGCATAATACTGCACAAGGTGCAGTGCCTCAAAAAATGCTTCCCTGATACTATCCATGCTGGCTGATCAGCTTTTTGAGTTCTTCGGGTGAGGGAACTCTGCCGCTGACCGCAACTTTTTCATTGATGACTAAAGCCGGGGTGCGTACCACCCCGTAAGACATGATGGCCATCATGTCTTCTTCCTTGATGACATCAGCCTGCAGGCCAAGCTCTCTGATAGTTGTTTCTGTACTGTCGGCCAGCTTCTTACATTTGGCACATCCGCTGCCAAGTATTTTGATCTCCATATTTCTGCCATTTTACATTTATATATCGCAAAAATACGATTTATAAGTTGGAAAAAAAAGTTTTCGATTGGGATATGCTTGAGCCGGCACCTGCTCACCCGATAAATCTGGGTTTTTTGGGGTGTCGCGATGGAAGTACGGATAAATGGGTGGGAATGCGGATATCTTATCCTGGAAAAATCCTGAAAGCTTCCTGGAGTTCGTTCCAGTTCTCTTTGTTGATGCAGTATTTGACCTTCGGTGGGGTGATATTTCCCTGGATCAGCCCTGCCTTTTTCAGTTCTTTCAGGTGCTGCGAAACGGTCGATTGTGCCAGGGGAAGCTCTTTGACAATATCACCGCAGATACAGTGTTGTTTAGACAACAGGAGTTTAAGAATGCTGATTCTTGCCGGATGGGCAAGTGCCTTGCAATATCCGGCAAGCCGGATATTTTCTTCCGTGTAATGATCCTTGCTGTTCATATTTCCCGGATTGTATAACAAAAGCTGTCCTTTGTGCAAAGACAGCTTTCTGGTTTTTCCCTGATAAAAATGTCTGATCAGTGGCAGCGGTTCAGGCATTCGATCATCTGACTCAATGCCTCATGCTTCAGGAAATAAAACGTATTCTTTCCGCTCCGCCTTGAGTCAAGAACCCCTTTGGTTTTTAAAATATTTAAATGATGTGACGCGGAAGCCTGTTCAATATTCAGCGTTTCGTAAATTTCGGTAACATTCATTTGCTCTTTCTTTTCCAAAAGGTCGATTATTGCGATCCGCATCGGGTGGGCAATGGCCCTGAGCTTGCTGGCTGCCTCTTCCAGTTTTTTCGGATCCAGTGTTGATGTTGCCATAATGTGTATGTTTTAAAATACCTGTTAAGTTGCTAATTTTTACAAATGTACGAAATATATAAATATATTTTAGTTTCCTCTACCAGTTTGCCTTCAGTTTTTTTGACAATTGAGTAAATATTTTTTTGAATCTCCGGGAATAAACCGCCTGCTATGGGCTGAAGGGTAATTCCGTTTTAACGCCGGGCCGTCAACGAATCATTTAAGTGGACTATTTTTGCTTATGACCGCAAACCCTGGATGAGAAAAACTCCCTGTTCATCAGTGCAATGAAATCGGCTGATATTCCTTTGGGGCAGTCGAATTCACAACCATAGGTGTTGGAACAAAACCCGAATCCCTCCGCATCCATTTGCCGGACCATTTTATCCACCCTTTCTTTGGCCTCCACCTTGCCCTGGGGGATCATGGCGTACTGGGCAACCTTGGCCGCAGCATAAAGCATGGCTGAGGAATTTTTGCAGGCCGCCACGCAGGCTCCGCAACCGATGCAAACGGCCGCATCAAAGGCTTTGTCTGCAATGATCTTACTTACCGGGGTGCTGTTGGCTTCAGGGGCGCTTCCTGTGTTGGTGCTGATAAAACCCGCGGCATGCATGATCCTTTCAAATGAGCTGCGATCCACAATGAGGTCTTTCAGTACCGGGAAAGCCCTGGCCCGCCAGGGTTCAATGTAAATGACCTCCCCGTGTTTAAATTCCCGCATATGCAGCTCGCAGGTGGTGGTGTTGCGCATGGGGCCATGGGGCCTGCCGTTGATGTAAAGACCGCAGGTGCCACATATTCCTTCGCGGCAATCATGCTCAAAAGCCACCGGTTCCTCCCCCTTTTCAATCAACTGCATATTCAGGTAATCCAGCATTTCGAGAAAGGACATCTCCGGTGAAACATCCCGGAGCGGGTAGGTCTTGAATTTTCCCTTCGTCTGGGCATTTTGCTGCCGCCATATTTTAAGTGTGACGTTCATTTTTCCCGATTTAAAAAGGCTTATTTATAACTTCTTTCTTTGATCTCAACGTTTTCAAAGTGCAGCGGTTCTTTGTGCACCTCCGGTTTTTCCCTGTGACCTTTGTATTCCCACGCTGCCACATAGGCAAAGTTTTTGTCGTCGCGTCTGGCTTCGCCTGTTTCGGTCTGATGCTCTTCCCGGAAATGTGCTCCGCAGGATTCTTCACGCTGAATGGCGTCTTCGCACATCAGCCGGCCCACCTCAAAAAAGTCTGCAACTTTGAGGGCCTTTTCCAGCTCCTGGTTGATCTCCTTGTCGCTGCCCGGGATCCGGAGGTCTTTCCAGAATTCCTCTTCCAGCTCATTGAGCATTTCCTTCCCTTTCCGGAGCCCTTCAGCATCCCGTCGCATGCCGCAATGATCCCACATGATCTTTCCCAGCTTTTTATGGAAGGATGTGGCGGACCGGGTGCCGCCGATCGCCATGATCTTCTGGATTTTTTCCTTCACGGCCTCTTCCGCTTCCTGAAAGGGTTGCTGGTCTGTGGGAATCTTCCCTGTGCGGATGTCGTCTGCCAGGTAATCGCTGATTGTATTGGGCAAAATAAAATAACCATCGCCGGAGCATTGCATGAGGGAGTTGGCCCCCAGACGGTTCGCACCATGATCCGAAAAGTTGCTTTCCCCGATGGCGAAAAGACCCGGAATGGTGGTCATCAGATTGTAATCAACCCATAACCCTCCCATGGTGTAATGCCCGGCAGGGTAAATTCGCATGGGCTGTGTATAGGGGTTGATGCCGGTGATTTTTTCGTACATCTCAAAGAGGTTGCCATATTTGTCCTGTATGGCCTTTTTTCCCTGGGCTTCGATGGCATCCTTGAAGTCGAGGTACACGGAAAGCCCGGAATCACCCGCTCCGTATCCGGCATCGCAGCGCTCTTTGGCCGCCCTTGATGCCACGTCTCTGGGAACAAGGTTCCCAAAAGCCGGGTACCGTCTTTCGAGATAATAATCTCTTTCATCTTCCGGGATTTCTGTTGGGTGGCGCTTGTCGCCTTTTTCTTTCGGCACCCACACACGTCCGTCGTTGCGCAGTGATTCCGACATCAGGGTCAGTTTGCACTGGTAGTCGTTGAGCACCGGGATGCTGGTGGGGTGGATCTGAATAAAACTGGGGTTGGCAAACAATGCCCCCTTTTTGTGTGCACTCCAGGCTGCGGATGCATTGCTTCCCAGCCCGAGGGTGGACAGATAAAAAACCGTGCCATACCCGCCGGTTGCCAGCACCACGGCATGAGCGGAATGTCTTTCAAGTTCCCCTGAAACCAGGTTGCGGGTAATGATGCCCCTGGCCCTGCCTTCTGTAATGACCAGATCAAGCATGTCGCGCCGGGGGAACATTTTTACGTTGCCTTTGGCTACCTGGCGGTTCAGCGAAGAATATGCCCCCAGCAGGCATTGTTGCCCCGTTTGCCCTTTGGCATAAAATGTTCTGGAAACCTGAACGCCTCCGAACGACCTGGTGTCAAGTGATCCACCGTAGTCCCTTGCAAACGGCACACCCAATGCGGAGAAATGGTCAATGACCAGGTTGCTGACTTCTGCCGCCCGGTACACATTGGCTTCACGGGCGCGGTAATCGCCACCTTTGATGGTATCGAAAAACAAACGGTAGATGCTGTCATTGTCGTTTTTATAGTTCTTCGCTGCATTGATCCCTCCCTGTGCGGCCACAGAGTGTGCACGCCTGGGAGAGTCCTGAAAACAAAAAGCCTTCACTTTATATCCAAGTTCACCAAGGGCACTTGCTGCAGATGCTCCGGCAAGGCCGGTGCCCACCACGATAATTTCCAGTTTTTTCTTGTTGGCCGGACTGACCAGGCGTAAGCCGGCTTTGTAGCGGCTCCATTTTTCAGCCAGCGGACCTTCGGGGATTTTGGCGTTAAGTTTTTGCATTGCTAAAAGGGTATTTGTGGATGGCAGGTTCAGGAAGAAAAGAAAAACAGAAAATAAACGGGAATGATGGCAAAACCGACACTGATGAAAATGGCGTACAGCGTACCTATGATTTTGATGGCCGGGGTGTATTTTGTGTGGTTGAGACCCAGCGACTGGAAAGCAGACTGAAAGCCATGTTTCAGGTGAAAGCCCAGGAACAGCATGCTGATCACATAGAAACCCGAATACCAGGGGTTTTGAAATAAAGCCACTGCCATCGGCCTGAAATCGTGCGAATGGGCCGCTGTTTCCGGAAGGGGTGCCCAACCCATCCTCACAAAAAAGAAATTGATCAGATGGATGACCAGAAAAACAAAAATGATGATACCGGTATGAAACATATACCGTGAAAAGGTGGATATTTCAGTACGGGGCGCTTTTTTGTATTTGACCGGCCGTGCACGGTAATTGATAAGCTGCAGGATCACCCCCAGCAGGATGTGAATCAGGAATGCAGCAAACAATGTGTATTCCACAATTTTTACGGCCGGATGGCCCAGTAGCTCAACAGCCCTGTCGAAGGCTTTGCCTCCGTCTGCTGCCAGCATCAGCAGGTTGGTCAGCAGGTGGGAGATCAGGAACAGCATCAGGAAAATGCCTGCAAGGGCCATGATGTATTTATGGCTTAGGGAAGCAATAGCAACAGGCGGTTTTTTCATGGGAATGAGTTAACGGTTAGCATAAAAAATACAGACATCGTACATAAACAAATATATGTTGTTTGGCTTACTTTTCCAAAGTTAAACACCTATTTGAAAAGATTCTAAATTTTTGATTGTCAGTCAGAATAATGCATTTATGATGCATTGTCTGCAATTTCAGGCGGGGCCGGATGATTTCGGGAGTCTGGTTGCTGCAAATCGGTTTGCTGCAAAATTGTAAATTTGTTTTCTGGCATACGGAAACGGATTGAATCAAATCATTATAAATCAAAAATACCAAATATGTTTGACAAGGAAACCTATATCAAGCGAAGGGATAAGCTCAGGAAAATGATTGGCAATGGAATTGTGCTGCTTCCGGGCAATGTGGATTCACCCATGAATTACAAAAGTAACATATATCGCTTTCGTCAGGACAGCAGCTTTTTGTATTTCTTCGGCCTGGATCAGCAGGGGCTGGCAGGGGTGATCGATACAGAAAGCGGCGAAGATATTCTTTTCGGGGATGATTTTACCCTGGATGACATCATCTGGATGGGCCCACAGCCAACCCTGAAGGATCGTGCCGGTGAGGCGGGTGTAGCAAAAACAGCTCCCTTTGGCCGTCTTGAAGAGGTCTTGAAAAAGGCGCAGCAGGATGGCAGGAAAATCCATTTTCTCCCCCCTTACAGGGCAGAAAACCAGATAATGCTGGAGTCATTGCTTGATATTCGCCCGGATGCCCAAAAGGGGCAGGTTTCCGAAGAGCTGATCAGGGCAGTGGTTGCCCTTCGGTCGGTGAAGGAGCCACAGGAAATTGCTGAGATTGAGAAAGCGGCTGATGTGACTCAGCTGATGCACACAACCGCGATGAAAATGGCCAAACCAGGTGTGTATGAACGTGAAATTGCAGGAGTGGTCGAGGGGATTGCACTATCTCACGGGGGTATGCTGGCTTACCCGCTGATTCTTTCTGTGCACGGCGAAACATTGCACAACCATTCGCACAAAAACAAACTGGAGGAAGGGCATTTGCTTTTAATGGACGGAGGGGCGGAAACCCCGATGCATTATGCGGCCGATTATACCAGGACAACTCCGGTGGGTGGCCGGTTCGGTGAACGGCAGCGGGCGGTATATGACATTGTGTTGCAGGCCGAAACCAAGGCGATCAATGCCATCAGACCCGGAGTGACCAACAAGGGGATCCATTTACTGGCCGCCAATGTCATTGCAAGCGGGCTGAAAGATCTAGGGCTGATCAAGGGGGATCCTGAGCAGGCTGTAGAACAGGGCGCCTATGCGTTGTTTATGCCGCATGGTCTTGGCCATATGATCGGGCTTGATGTGCATGACATGGAAGATCTGGGCGAAGATTACGTTGGTTATGATGAGGAGGTCAAGCGATCAAAAATGTTTGGATTGGGAGCTTTGCGGCTTGGGCGCAAACTGAATGAAAACTTTGTGCTCACTGTTGAGCCGGGAGTCTATTTCATCCCTGAGCTGATCCGGCAATGGGAAGAGGAAAAGAAATTCACTGAATTTATCAATTATGAGGAAGTGAAATCTTTCATCGGAACGGGAGGAATACGCATTGAGGATGACGTGCTTGTAACCGGAGACGGATACCGCGTACTGGGAAAACCCATTCCGAAAGCACCCGATGACATCGAACGCCTGATGAATGAATAGGCAATTTCAGTCATTTCGTGTCAGCCGGTCCGGATTTCCATGGACTCACATTCTTCGGGGACTCACAGGGATGTGAATGAACCAGCAACCTTAAGGATAAAAAAACCCCGGAGCACCAAACGGTGCTCCGGGGCCACCAATCAACTAACCAAAACAACATGAAGAATATGAAAAACCTTTTCAGGCTCTTGTCATAATCACTTGCTATTATTTAAACTCAAAATTCTCATTTTTGTTTTTTAAGTTAATAAAAAAAAACACAAAAAGTGTTAAGTCGTCGTGTTTTTTTTATTTTTTTCGTCTGATGCGACCGGGAATCGTCTGATGCGACCGGAAAAAAACCGCTCGGGCCGTGATTAAACCCCAAAACACCGAATAAAAGGCCCGAGCGGGATAAACAAAACAGAATTGAGCTATGAAAAAAAATTACAGATAATTCAGTGATTTCAAACACTCCCGGATTTTTTCCCAGGTCCGGTCAATATCCTGGTCCAGCCCGACTGAAAAGCGTATCAGCCCTTCTGAAAGACCCATTTCTTCCTGTACCTCATCCGGCACCTCACTGGAAGTACTCTTGCCGGAATTGCTGAATAATGTTTTAAAATAGCCAAGACTTACGGCCAGGTATCCGACCCCTTTCATCTGCATGGCCTCCATCAGTTTGGATGCCTGTTCGCTGGTTTTCAGATCGATGGCAATCATGCCCCCGAACCCGTAATCAGGATGCATCAGTTGTTTCATCAGATCATGCTGCGGATGTGAAGGCAATCCGGGATATATGACGCGCAATCCGTTTTCTTCAAGTTTTTCCGCAAGAAACATTGCGTTATGACTATGTTGCTTCATCCGGATATGCAGCGTGTGCAAATTTTTGTGGATGCCTGATGAGCGGAGCGGATCGAGAACCGGTCCCAGCAGCATGGCTGAGCCTGTGTTTACATCTGCAAGGGCATTGATGAATTCCGCATCAGCGCAGATGGCTCCTGCCACGCAGTCATTTTTGCCGTTTACAAATTTTGTCAGGCTGTATACCACCACATGTGCGCCCAGTTTTGCGGGGGCAATCATCATGGGGGTAAAGGTGTTGTCAACAACCAGCTTAACCTCATGTTTGTTGGCAATGTCTGCCAGTGCGGGCAGATCTGAGATCTGCAACAAGGGATTGGTCATTGACTCTGTATAGATCATCTTCGTATTCGGGCCAATGGCTTGTTCAACTTCGTTCGGGCGTGTAATGTCCACAAAAGTTACATCGATGTTGAATTTTTTCAGGTAATTGGCCAGAAAGGCAAAGGTTCCGCCATAGGTGGTGATGCTTGAAACAATGTGATCTCCGCTGTTGCACAATTGCAGGATGGTTGTGGTGATGGCCCCCATCCCGGAGGCGGTAACCCATGCGGACTCTGTCCCTTCCATGGCAGCCACGGAATCGGCCAGGTAGCGGTTGGAAGGATTCCAGTGGCGGGAATAAAGGAAGCAGCCTTCCTCTTCCCCTGTAAAGGT
>SL_8KL_010_SEDDRAFT_10001577_pt1 | contig 19786 bp, 16 predicted proteins | sample SodLakKL_010_SED_4_FD_11160 | JGI IMG/M metagenome (IMG submission 11160)
TTATCTGAGCCGGAGTATGTTGTTGTCACTAGCAGTTCTTCGTTAACAAATCGTACAGAGGTATGCCAGAAACGCTGAAAAACACAGTTCATTTAAGCACCTCATTTAGATTAGTTTAGTATTTAAGCCAATTAATTTACTTAAATACATAATATACAAAAACAGAAAGCCTGATCGCTTTGATCATAAATATCCTATAACCTACTGGACAGCTTTTAAATCTTCATCCAGGTATTGCTTGCGGCAGAGGCTCCTCTGCAGTTTTCCAGAGCTGGTTTTGGGCAGAGTGCCCGGTTGAACAAGGATTATATCGCGGGGCGGGTAACCGATCAGGCCAATAACCTGCTGGCGGACAGACCTCCTGACAGAATCGGGATCTTCGGCCCGGGTTTCGGCCACTAAAACAATGGATTCTTTACGCTTGCTGCCCTCCACGCCAAAAGCAATCACATTTCCGGCCCTGATTCCTTCAACACTGCCGACCGTCCTCTCTATATCTTCCGGGAATATATTTCTGCCAGCGATGATAATTACATCTTTCATCCTTCCGCAGATAATCAATTCCGGCGGGCCCTGATCCGGCCCGGGAACCAGGTAAGCCAGATCTCCTGTCTTTAACCAGCCGTCTTTTAGCAAAGTCTCATTTAAATCAGGGCGTTTATAATAGCCTTTCATAACAGAAGTCCCTTTTAATTCAAGCTCCCCAACTTCACGCATGCCCCTTATTTCCCCGCTTTCGACATCACGAATCCGCATCTGCAGGCCGGGTATAGGGTTGCCGAGGAGGGGAAACCGCATGGTCCCTTTATCTTTCGGATCGCTGGGCCGGGCAATGCGTTCGGTTTCAAGGGCTTCTCTATCCACGGCATCAACAACCACCCCTCTTAATAGAGACGGGAAAGTACCTCCAAGAGAAAGCTCAGCCATCCCAAAAGCGCAGAATACAGCCCCCGGCCTGAAGTTGTGCGGTTTTGAAGTTTCAATCAAGGCTTCCACCACATCCGGATCGACCGGTTCAGCGCCGTTAAGGGCAATCCGGACCGGTGCAAGATCGAGCATTTCACCGGTATCAGTCATCCGGCGTAAAGCCCTGGTCGCCAAAACCCATGAAAAGTTAGGGCCCGCCGTAACCGTGCCCCTGTAGTCATTAAGCCAGCGCATCCAATCCGCGGGCCGGGATAGGAAATCCTGGGGTGCAGCCATAACTAGAGAACAGCCGGAAGCCATCGGAACTGTAAGAAACCCGATTAAGCCCATGTCATGATAAAGGGGCAGCCAGGAAACAAAAATATCATCGGTAACCACTTTGGCCGCTTCGATCATACCATTGATATTGGCGCTCAGAATCCGGTAGGGCAGCATAACCCCTTTCGGATCGGCAGTGGACCCTGATGTAAACTGCAAAACCGCCAGGCGGTCTGGGTCATCCGGTACCTGTGTATAATCTTCCATCCCCGGCCGATCCGAACCGGGCTCAATATCGCTCAACAGAACTATCGGAGGATCTCCTTCCTGCGGCTCCTGGTAGGCGGCAAGGTTGGGATCTAACAACAGCATCCTAATATCGCCATGGCGCATCAGGGCCCGGGTTTGATTGGCAAACTCCTCTACAGAACTAAAGCGCATTGGAATTGGCAGCATACTGACACTGGCGCCGGCCAGCCAGACGGCCTGAATAGCAGTAACCAGGTTGCGGGTGGTTGGACCGAGCAGGGCAATATGATCGCCCGCCTTTATGCCCCTGGCCTGTAGTGATGCAGCCATTGATAATGCATCCTGGTGCAGTTGGTTCCAGGTCAGGGTGACCGCTTTTTTATCATTATTACCAGCCGCAGAACCAACAAATGTGACCGTATTTGAACCTTCTGCTGTGCGGCGGATGCGGGTTAGCAAAGGCACCTTTTCGATAGAATGATCGGGTGTCCCGACCACAACCGGAGCCGCTTCAGTAACTTCTGCCTGTAATCTTTTGATCATATTTCTCCTCCTAAGTTTAAAAAATTATGGATTATGATTTCATAAGAGCGCCTTTTAAGTAATATTTCTCACTAAAGGCCAATATCCTTTTAAAAGGGACAAAAAAGGGACAGGTAATTACAATTGAACAGTGAACAGGCAGCCCTTAGGTTTTCAGGGCTGCCTGTTGTAATTATTCAAGCTTGTAACTTTACCTTTTAGTAAGGTTTAGATTTTTTTTGCAGGTAATCGAGGAGGAACGGGTTTAAGACCTTGATAAAAGTTCCTTTCATACCCAGCGAACGGGATTCAATAACCCCGGCACTTTCAAATTTACGCAAAGCATTAACAATAACAGAGCGGGTTATACCCAGCTGATCGGCAATTTTACTGGCTACCAGCAGGCCTTCGTTGCCCCCCAGTTCTTCAAAGATATGTTCAACCGCTTCCAACTCAGAATAGGAAAGAGTTGCTACCGCCAGCTGAACGACTGCCTTGTTGCGGGCTTCTTCTTCGATTTCATCCGATTTAGATCTCAGGATTTCCATACCGACAACGGTTGCCCCGGTTTCTGCCAGGATCAGGTCTTCTGCATCAAACAGTTCGTTAAAGCGGGCCAACAGCAAAGTGCCCAGGCGTTCTCCGCCGCCAATTATGGGAATGACTGTTGTAATCTTGTTGGCAAAAAGGCATCTTTCTGATTCCAAAAAAACGCAGTCGTTGGACTTCTGTCTCAAATTAACTCTTGACTCATCTTCTTTAAGTAAAAACCGGTTATAATCCTCTGGAAAAGTACCTTCTTCTAGAACATTGTCTACCATTAACTCACATTCAAATTCATCAACCAGGGACCAGCCTAATATTTTGCCCTGCCTGGAGGCAATGTAGACATTGGCATGAATAACATTTTTAAGGACTTCAGCTACATCCTTAAAATCCACATGACGGCCTGCGCTTTTCTGTAGTATTTTGTTTATACGACGAGTTTTCTCAAGCAAAGGAGAAGAAATCACATCACTCAACCACCTTTCTTCACTTAATTTATAGAATATATTTACTTAAATCTTTATCCTTAACCACCTTGTGCAGCTTGTTTTGCACATATTCCCGATCAATAGTCACTTCCTGCTTGTCTACCTGGTTTGGTAATTCAAAGGAGAGATCTTCAAGGACTTTCTCCATGATTGTATGCAGTCGCCTTGCGCCGATATTTTCCATCTCCTGGTTCAATAAACAGGCTGTTTTGGCTATTTCTTCTATTGCTTCATCCTTAAAAGTCAACTTCACCCCTTCCGTCTCTAATAGTGATTTGTACTGTTTAATTAAGGCGTTATTCGGTTCAGTAAGAATCTGTTTAAAGTTCTCTTCAGTCAAACTGTTTAACTCGACCCTGATCGGGAACCTGCCCTGCAGTTCTGGAATCAGGTCTGATGGTTTAGTCATATGGAAGGCCCCGGCAGCAATAAAAAGGATGTGATCTGTTTTTACCGAACCGTATTTTGTAACAACCGTAGACCCTTCCACAACTGGCAGGATGTCTCTTTGAACTCCTTCTCTTGAAACATCCGGACCAGATCCATGATAATCTTTACCGGCAATTTTGTCAATTTCGTCTAGAAATATAATTCCTAACTGTTCCGCTTTTTTTAAAGCTTCACTGGTCACGGCATCCATATCAATTAAACGCTGAGCTTCTTCCTGTTCCAGGATGGTCCTGGCTTCCTTTACAGGAACCCGGCGCTTCTTTTTTTTAGGCGGCATCAAATTGCCCAGCATATCCTGCAGGTTAATGCCCATTTCCTCCATGCCCTGCCCGCTGAAGAGATCTCCGATGGGCTGTCTGCGTTCTTCAACTTCGATTTCGACCATCTGCTCTTCCAGTTCTCCCTTCAACAGCCGGTCCCTTACTCTGCGCTGCTCCTCTCTTGCCCGTTGCATCCTCTCAGCAAAGCTTTCTTCTTCGGTGCCAGGCGCAGTCTCTTCCTGGGCAGGAGCGGCCTGGAAAAGGAAACCGAGCGGGTTTGCAGACCGGCTTTTCTTTTTCGGGAGCGGAGCGATGATATCAACCAGCCTGTCATTGGCATTTTTCGTGGCTTTATCTTTTACTTCTATCATTCGTTCATTCTGGACTATTCTAACTGCTGTTTCCACCAGGTCCCGTACCATCGATTCCACATCACGGCCAATATAACCGACTTCAGTAAACTTGGTCGCTTCTACTTTGACAAAAGGCGCCTTCACCAGGCGGGCCAGGCGGCGAGCCAGTTCTGTCTTTCCGACCCCTGTAGGCCCGATCATGATAATATTTTTGGGGATGATCTCTTCCTGCAAATCTTCGTCCAATTGCTGACGGCGAAACCTGTTGCGCAGGGCCACTGCAACACAGCGTTTTGCTTCCGTTTGGCCGATAATAAAGCGATCAAGTTCATTTACTATTTCAGCCGGCGTAAGTTCTTCTCTTGACATGCTAAACAATTAAAACCTCCTACAGTTCTTCTATAATAATGTTATCGTTTGTGTAAACACAGATTTCAGAAGCAATCTTCAAAGCTTCTCCGACTATTTTAGCCGGGGGCAGTTCTGAATTGCGAATCAGGGCCTTGGCTGCAGCCTGAGCGTAGGCAGCCCCCGAACCAACAGCTGCTATTCCATCGTCTGGTTCAATAACTTCACCGGTTCCGGAAATTAATAATATAGCATCACTGCTGGCGGCAACCAATAAAGCTTCCAGCCTTCTAAGCACCCGGTCGGTCCGCCATTCTTTAGCCAGTTCCACCGCAGCACGAGGTAGATTACCCTGGTAACTCTCCAGTTTTCCTTCCAGTTTTTCGCATAGGGTCAATGAGTCGGCCACCGCCCCTGAAAAACCGGCGATCACCTTACCTTCATAGAGGCGGCGCACCTTGCGGGCCCCGTGTTTGACTATAGTGCTGTTGCCAAAAGTAACCTGACCATCTCCGGCTACAGCAACTTTGTCATCTATTTTAACCGCTACTATGGTTGTGCCTTCATACATTTGTTAACCGCCTTTAATTTATTTTCGGGGAAAAGCAGAGTGGTAAACTTCACTCAGGTGTTCCCTGGTAATATGGGTATAAATCTGGGTTGTCGATATGCTGACGTGGCCCAACATTTCCTGAACTACCCTTAAATCAGCCCCGCCCTCAAGAAGGTGGGTGGCAAATGAATGGCGTAAAGAATGGGGGCTGATTCCTTCTTTATGAGAAACCTGCTGTATATATTTGCGAAAAATATAACGGACTCCCCGATCGCTTAACGGTCTACCGTGTTTATTTAAAAAAAGTTTTGTATAAATCCGTCCATCATTATTTTTACCGGCCAGCACCGGCCGGATTTTTTCAAGATATTCTTTGATCAGTCCGGAAGCAACAGTCCCCATCGGAACTAAACGTTCCTTGTTTCCTTTTCCGTATACCTTGACCAGCCGTTCTTCAAGCTGCAGCGAGGAAAATTGTAAACTTACCAGTTCGCTAACCCGCAGTCCGGAGGCATAAATTAGTTCCAAAAGGGTCCTATCGCGAAACCCCAGAGCCGAGCGGGTGTCGGGGGCTTCCAATAATGCCAGGACCTCATGCTGATATAAAAAACGGGGCAGTGTCTTTTCAAGCTTGGGCCGGGCCACGCCAGTCCATCTCCCGTCTTCCACCAGCCCCTCTTTTCGTAAAAAAAACAAAAAAGAACGCGTCGCAGATAACTTGCGGGCTATTGATCGACGCGAATAGCCTTTTTCTTTGAGCCAGGCCAGATAACGCCTTATAGTAAGGTGATTAACATCTATCAGTTCAGCCTGATTTACCGCTTCTAACTCCAAAAATTGGATCAAGTCATTTCTATAAGCTTGCAAAGTTAAAGGTGATGCATTTTTAGACACATTTAAGTGAATTAAAAAACGATCAAGATAATAATTTATTTTCACAATGCAACACCCATATTATCCTAACACAACCATTCACCAGTTGCAAGCAAATAGGCTTGTTTTTAAAAAAATTCCACCTATTTAAATCATAACCGATTTATTGAGGGGTTGTTACTTTCTTTCTGCCGGCTTCTCGTTCGTAGGCACAGTCTTTGTTGGAGCAGCGGATGGCTTTCTTCTTACCTTTTCTTGCTTCGGTCATTATGGAACTGCACAGCGGGCATTTCTCCTGAAGGGGTTTATTCCAGAGGGAAAATGTGCACTCCGGATAATTGTTACATCCGTAAAAAGTTCGTCCTTTCTTGGAGCGACGCTCAACAATCATCCCTCCGTCTAGGGGACAGGTTACTCCTGTCTCTTTGATAATTTTCTTGGTATATCTACATTCCGGGAATGAAGGGCAGGCCAGAAATCGGCCGAAACGCCCGTGCTTATAAACAAGGTTTTCGCCACAGTTGGGACAGGTTTCTTCACTTATTTCAGGAGTTATTTCAACTTTTTCAATTTTTTTGTCCGCCTCGGCCAGGCGATCTTCAAAATAACCGAAATAAAAATCATCAAGTACTTTCATTCCCTGCTCATTGCCTTCTTCAACCTCATCTAACCGCTGTTCCAACCTGGCAGTAAAATCGATATCAATTATTTCGGGAAAATAATTAATCATTAACTCAACCACCACGAAACCGGTTTCAGTCGGCACAAAAGCTTTGTTTTCCTTTACAACATAACCCCTGCTCTGGATCGTCTCGATGATGGGGCTGTAAGTGCTGGGCCGTCCAATTCCTTTTTCTTCCAGGGTTTTAATTAGGGAGGCTTCGTTATAACGCGGCGGGGGTTTGGTAAAATGTTGTTCCGGAGCAAGTTCCAGAAGGCTTAATTCTTGTCCTTCTTCCATGTCCGGCAGATAAGTTTCTTCTTCAGCGTCTTCAGGCTGGTATAAAACCAGGAATCCCGGAAAACGCAGGGTCGATCCGGTAGCTTTAAAGCTATATTCTCCGGCCTTGATATTGACGCGAACCTGATCATAAACGGCAGGATTCATTTGGCTGGCTACCATCCGGTTCCAGATTAACTTATAAAGTCGATTTTGATCGCGGCTCAAGTGCTTTTTAATAGATGAAGGTTCATGCATTATAGAAGTGGGCCTGATCGCTTCATGCGCTTCCTGGGCTCCTTTGCCTGACCTGTAAAGGGGCGCTTTATCGGGTAAAAAATCACGGCCATATTTTTCGGAAATCAGTGAACGGGCTTCAGACTGGGCCAGGTTTGAAATCCTGGTCGAGTCGGTTCTAATATAGGTTACAAGGCCAACCGTTTCCCCGGAACCAATATTTATCCCTTCATAAAGCTGCTGGGCAATGCTCATAGTTTTACGGCTTGTAAACCCGAGCTTGGACGATGCTTCCTGTTGAAGGCTGCTCGTCGTAAAGGGCGCAAAAGGCTTTCTTTTACGTTTGCTTTGAGTTATCTTATCGACTATAAATTTCTCATCCTTAACAGCATCAATGACCTGATCGGTTTCAGCTTTATTATTCAGTTCAATCTTGTTCTTTTTGTGCCGGTCCANAGAGGCTTTAAAACGGTTTTTTGTGTTTTCTTCGCAAAGATGTGCTTTAAGGCTCCAGTATTCCCTTGGTTCAAAATTACTAATTTCATCTTCACGATCGCAAATTAAACGGACGGCCACTGATTGCACCCGACCTGCGCTGAGGCCGCCTCTTACTTTACGCCATAACAATGGACTGATTAAATATCCAACCAGGCGGTCGAGGATGCGCCTGGCCTGCTGGGCATCAACCCGGCTGTAATCGATCAGGCGGGGGCTTTTAAAAGCTTCTTTAACTTTGTCCCTGGTAATTTCATTAAACTCAACCCGATGCGGCTTCTCCTGGTCTAAATTCAGGGCGCGGCTGATATGCCAGCATATTGCTTCTCCCTCGCGATCAGGGTCGGCTGCGACATAAACTGTTTTCGCTTTTTTGGCTTTTTCTTTAAGCTCTTTTAAAATCTTACCCTTGCCCCGAATCGTTATATACTTGGGCGTAAAATCATTTTCAAGATCAACGCCCAGCTTGCTTTTGGGCAGATCGATCAGGTGCCCCTGGGTGGCGAGCACCTGGTAGTTCTTGCTTAAAAATTTTTTTATGGTCTTTGCTTTAGTCGGTGATTCAACTATAACCAGGTTCATTTCTTTTTTACGCTCCTTAAAGATCGAAAACTGTTTCAATAAACTAAACTAGCTCTCCGCAAGGTATTTTATCATACTTGTCAAACCCGGCAAAAATATTTGCCCGGTGTTTGGCGAACTACCTTCTTCAATTCAAGAGACAACAGCAAGGACACCACTTCGGAAGCGCTGCTGTCGCAGGTCTGAACAATATCATCGATATGCATCGGTTGATAGGGGATTAAACCAAGCAGATTCTTTTCAAGATCGGTCAAGGTTAAAGCGGCGTTGTCCAGGGTTAGTTGCTCCTCAGCTGGCGGCTGAACCATAATCTCGCTCAGGATGTCGGCCACCGATTCAACCAGGTGAGCTCCTTCTTTGATCAGCTTATGGCAGCCACGACTGTAAGGGCTGCCAATATTGCCGGGCACTGCGAATACTTCCCGATTATGTTCGAGGGCATAATCTGCGGTAATCAGGGAGCCGCTTTTTGCCGTAGCTTCAACAACCACAGTTCCAAGGGACAGGCCGCTGATAATTCGATTTCTCTGGGGAAAATGATTGGGCAGAGGTTTTGTCCCCAAGGGAAACTCACTTATAACAGCACCTGATGCGATAATTTGTTCCATTAGATCAATATTACGGGGCGGGTAACAGTGATCGAGGCCGCAGCCCAGAACGGCTGCAGTATAACCCCTGTTTTCCAGGCAGCCCCGATGGGAGGCAGTATCTATCCCGAGGGCCATACCACTGATGACAGTCACCCCTGCTGCTGACAACTCCCGGGCTAATAACTGGGCCACTTCATTTCCATAAAAAGTAGAACGCCGGCTTCCAACTATAGCCACTGCCGGCCTGTTTATTCCTCTCAAGCTGCCGCGGTAATAGAGGATCGGTGGCGGACACGGCAGCTCTTTTAATAGGGGCGGATACATGTCAGAATCAACGGCCACGCATTTAATGCCCTTTCTTTCCAGGCGGCCCCACTCCAGGGCTGGATTGAGCTTTGAACGCTCATCCTGCAACCTGGGCAGCAAGCCCTGCAGCGAAGCGATTTCTTTTAACTGCCCCTCCGGCGCTTCCCAGGCCTGCTTGGCCGAACCAAAGAAATCCACCAGAGCTGTAATTCTTTTAGGCCCGAGAAAAGAAATGCAGTTTAAAGCATTTAGATAGACTAATTGGTCATGTTCATAAGTGGTCACTTAATGGGCACCTCTTGATAAATAATTTACAATAAAACCGGACCTCTATAAAGGCCCGGATATTCAATAAATTAACGAACAACCTCGCATGAGGCCGGATAAATGATCAGCCCGGCCTGATTTAGGCCTGGGCTTGCTTTAATTGATCCAGTACGTTTTTAGCTTCTTCAAATTCGGGAAGCTTGCGGCATATAAGTCCATATTCCAAACTGTCGACCAGGGCAATCCAGCTTGCTTCGATAACATTGGGAGAAACCCCCACTGTACCCCAGCTTCTATACTCATCCCTGGTCTCAATAAGCACCCTGACCTGGGCTCCGGTTCCGTCGACCCCATCAATAACCCGCACTTTGAAATCGGTAAGTTTGAATTTCTTCAAATCCGGATAAACTTCTTCAAGAGCTTTACGCAAGGCATTGTCCAGAGCGTTAACCGGACCGTTACCTTCGGCGGCGGTATGGATCTGCGCATTGCCTACCCGCACCTTTATCGTCGCCTCAGAATATAGCTGACCGTCTTCCCGCTTTTCAATAATCATCCTGAATCCTTCCAGCTTGAAAAGGGGCCGGTAGGCTTTCATCATTTTTAGGATCAGGAGCTCAAAAGATCCCTCGGCACCTTCAAACTGGTAGCCATAGTGTTCCATTTCTTTTAGCTTCTGAAGCACTGAAGCAGTTTCAGGCTGGTCCTTTTGCAAATGATAAGCGTGATCATTTGTTTTAATAGTGATACTGCTGCGGCCGGCCAGTTCCGAGACCAGGATCCGGCGCTGGTTGCCAACCAGCTCGGGATTGGCATGTTCATAGGTGGCCGGTTGTTTGCTTACAGCGTCAATATGGACTCCACCCTTATGAGCAAAAGCATTATATCCCACATATGGCTGTTGATCCGGGGGGGCAATGTTAACCAGTTCGGCAACATAGCGTGATAGCCTGGTTATACTTTTAAGTTGCTCCGGGGATATAATCTGCAGCCCCATTTTCAGCTGCAAGTTGGGGATAATCGTGCACAGGTTGGCATTTCCGCAGCGCTCCCCGTAACCGTTTATTGTCCCGTGGATCTGGGTAATTCCTTCCTGGACCGAGAGCAGCGAATTGGCTGTCGCCATATCAGCATCGTCATGAGCATGGATCCCTAATGGGAGCTTAACCCTTTCTTTAACTACAGACAATATAGCCGAAAGCTCCCAGGGCATCAGTCCTCCGTTGGTATCGCAAAGGACAATCACATCCGCCCCGCCTTTAGCGGCAGCTTCAATGGTTGACAGGGCATATTCGGGGTTGGCCTTGTAACCGTCAAAAAAATGTTCGGCATCGTAAATAACCTCCCGCCCGATTGATTTCAGGTAGGCAATAGTTTCTTCAATCATGGCCAGGTTTTCTTCCAGGGTTGTTTTCAGGGCATCGTAGACATGAAAATCCCAGCTCTTGCCAAATATTGTCGCTGTTTCCGTACCCGTCTCGATAATAGCTTTAATATTAGGATCAGCAGTAACAGGTTCGCCGGGCCTGCGAGTGCTGCCAAAGGCGCAAAGTTTTGCATTTTTAAATTTAACCGCAGCAGCTTTTTTGAAAAACTCGATGTCTTTGGGGTTCGAACCGGGCCAGCCTCCCTCAATGTATGTAACCCCAAACTCATCGAGCTTTTCGGCTATTTTAAGTTTATCGGATACCGATAAAGACACCCCTTCGCGCTGTGAACCATCTCTGAGCGTTGTATCATAAATATCAACTGTCCGCATCCCTGACCTCCTGCCTCTCCAGAAAGTAAAATTAATAGGTATTATACTATAACTGCCGGTTGAGTGTCCAATGAATTAAAAATTATTACTGTAAAATACAGTATTAACATCATGATCTAAGCTTTGATTGGTGCAAGGCAAGTAAAGGTTTTATCGGTTGAAAAGAGAATAGCATTAACAGTCGACACCTTTTTCTTGCAGTTTAAACTGTTGCAACTCGAATAAAGGATGCCGGGCGACCTGATAGAATTAAAAACTAAAACCGGAGGGTAAAAACCGATATGCGCATAGCCATTTTTTCAGACAGCTGGTATCCTTACATCAGCGGGGTCAACCGCTCCATCGAGATTTTCAAAATGGAGCTGGAAAAGCATGGCCACCAAGTTTTCCTTTTCGTGCCGGCTTATGGAAACCGCAGCCGGCAAGAGCCGGATTTATACCGCTTTGCCTCCCTGCCGGCAGTATTTAACCCCGGCTTCAGATTGGCCCTCCCTTTATCACCGCGTTTAACCCGGACCTTAAAGAAACTCTCCGTGGACCTGATCCACTCTCAATCTCCGATGATAATGGGAAGGGCGGGACTTTTCTGCAGCCGCCGCCTTAACCTGCCCCTGGTTTTTACCCACCATACCCTTTACGATCTATATACCCATTATGCCGGCCTCCTGGCGGGGCCCGCCACCCGTGCTCTTACTTCCTATGTGCGCAATTATGCCAACCAGTGCGACCTGGTCATCACCCCGACAAACATTGTGGCCGAGCTCCTTTCGAAAAGAGGCATTACCGCTCCCCTAAAGGCCGTATCGACCGGGGTTGTGTTGGAGGAATTCGAACAATGCGACCGAAACTGGTTGCGCCGCAACCTGGGCCTGTCTGATAAAGAAACTATTATCCTGTGCGTAGCCAGGCTGGGGTTGGAAAAAAATATTTTTCTCCTTCTGGACAGCTTCGCCTTGATCAACAGGCGCCTGCCTGAGACCCGCCTGGTTTTGGTCGGGCTGGGGCCGCTGCGAAATAAAATCCGCCCCTATGCCGGCTCTCTGGGCCTGGAAGGCCGGTTTTACCTGCTGGATCGTGAATTTTCGCGCCTGGAACTGGCTTCGATTTACTCTTCAGCGGACCTGTTCCTTTACCCTTCGGTAACAGAAACCCAGGGTATCATCATTAACGAAGCCCATGCGGCTGGCCTTCCGGTTGTGGCAGCAGGCGCCTACGGCGTGACGGAAATGGTCGAAGACGGGGTGGACGGAATCCTGACCGACCCCGCTCCGGAAGCCCTGGCCGAGGCGGCCGCGAAAATGATAAAAGACAAAGCGCTCCGTGAAGTACTGGGCCAGGGGGCTTTGAAAGCTGCCCGCCGCATCAGTTCAGGGCAGATGGCTGAGAAAATGATTTCTGCTTACCGGCAGGTTCTTACCGGGAAAGGCGGCAATTAGGATTGTGCTGATTAATATTCACTTTCAAAATCAATCAGCCGGTAACATTCGGGTGGAAGCTCTCTTAGAAACTGGGAAGGCCCTTCGGAAGTGGAACCGTAGTTGCGATAATCCTCAATATATGTGCTCAGGAAGAGGTAACGCCTGGCCCTGGTAGCCGCTACATAAAAAAGACGCCGCTCCTCATCTAAATCGGCCAACCCGGAGCGGTAACTTGGAAACTGACCCTGGTTCATGCCGATAATAAAAACGCAGTCCCACTCCTTACCCTTGGCGCTGTGAATTGTGGACAGGATCAGCTGTTCACCTGAATAAGCGCCGGCGGCGCTGGTATCGGCAAAAACAGACTCCTCCAGGGCCAGGGATTCAAGGAATACAGGAAGGCTTTCAAACCGATCTGCATAGATAGCCAATCGCTCAATACCCCGGAACCTTTCTTCGTACTGATCAGGGTAGTTCTGCTTTAAAATGTAATCATAGTTAGCTTCCAAAATGGTATCGATCAGGGCGGGAACCTTATCTTGCCCGTTATTATAGATAAGCTCCAGGGTAACCCTTAGCGCTTCCCACCCTTCTTTGCCCCTGGAGGGCTTTTCATGTCCGGCCAGGGCCGCTTTAAGAGGGTTTTCATAGGTCCTTAACTTTGACCACAGCTTGTCAAATGAAGCCTGCCCAATACCTTTCTGGAGAGTGGCAATGCGGCGCCAGGAATTTTCGTCATGGGGATTATAGATCACTTTTAAGTAGGCCAGGACGTCCTTAACATGGGCTTTTTGAAAAAACTTGACCCCGCCGTAAGTGCGGTAGCTGATCCCCCTGCGAGACAGGGCAAATTCCACTTCAGGGGTCAGGTATGAACTGCGGTACAATACGGCAATTTCGTTTAATGGAATGCCGTTGTTCTGCAACTCCCAAATGTTCTGGAGGACAAAAGTAGCTTCCTGGCGGGCATCAAATACTTTGGCCACCACCGGTTTCTCCCCCGGGGGATTACTGGAAAAGAGGGTCTTTTGAAGCTGATCCCGGTTATGGCTGATCAGGTTGTTGGCCAGCTCGACAATTTCAGGGCTGCTGCGGTAGTTCTGTTCCATGCGCACCACCTGGCAGCGATCGTATTTTTCCGGGAAGGATAAGATATTGCCAATATTGGCATAGCGAAAGGCATAAATAGACTGGGCATCGTCCCCAACAACGCAAAGCGAACTGCCTCCGGCAAACAGGTCAATAATCCGGGCCTGGACTGTGTTGGTATCCTGGAATTCATCGACCAGGACGTGTCTGAATCGTCTCCGGTACTGATCTTTGATCAGAGGGAAATTTTCAAAAAGATCGAGCCAGCAAAGCAGTAAATCATCAAAATCAAAAGCATTGCTATCCCTTTTTTTTTGTTCATAAAGTTCTGCAACCTGGTTGATGGTCTCCATGTACTCCAACCTGTAAGGATAGTTCTCTTCCATCACTTCCCTGATAGTGAGTCCCGAGTTTCGAGCCTGGCTTATGATCCGGCCTAAAAGGCCGCGCTTCATGATCAGTTTGCGATCCTCGTCGCTGATATCAATAGTGCCCAGGATCTGCTTCAGGGCCGCTCTGCTGTCGTCTTCATCAAAAATAGTGAAGTTGGAGGTCCTTCCAACCCGGTCCGCATGTCTCCTCAAGATTCGAGAACCGGTGCTGTGGAAGGTCCCCGCCCATAAATTACGGGGCAGAAAGCCAAGTAAGTCCTCAAGACGTTCTTTCATCTCCCCGGCCGCTTTATTGGTAAAGGTAAGCAGTAATAGCTGCTCCGGTTTAATTCCGCATTTAATCAGGTGGGCTGCCCGGTAAATCAGGGCCCTTGTTTTTCCGGAGCCGGGACCGGCCAGGCCTAACAAGGCCCGGTCTTCGGTGGTGGCAAATTCATACTGCCGGGGATTTAGTTCCCGCTGCAAGCGTTCCATCCATTCCGGGTCGGGCTTGACCGGATAATTTTCTGCAAAGAAATGCTCATCCATAAGTCTAAGTCCTCTCTTCAATTAACCGTAATACTAAAGCGCATCATAACATATTTTCCCCGCCTGTTCCACTTCCAAAAGCAGGAACAATAGTTCTTAATGAACAAAAAACGAGTAATTCAAGTCTATTTTGTATCAAAAAATATTTGCTTGACATGGTTCAAAATTTTAAATAAGATAAGATTGTTATTCTTTAACGGCACATTAATTGCAATATTTCTGAATATTAATAATTTTCCTGGGCAGCTGTTCAAATTTTTTTCTGATTTGAATCTGATTGGTGGCGGTTCGAGAAAGGCAATCTGAGATAATTTACCCGTCAGATTATGATCTATCAATTGACAGCATCAAGGCAAACGGGTCATACCGCCAGGCATCTGGACAGAATAAGGCGATTAATGTACCATTGTAACAACTAAAAAAGCCGGACCAGAGCACTAAAAGCCTAAAGACGAAGAGAGTTTTGTTCCAACGGGGATTAAATATGGTCAATGATGTAAAAGAGATACTGTTGGAAGTCTTACAGGCCACCGTCCCTATCGTAGTGGTGGTTTCTTTGACCCTGTTGTTATTTCTCCAGGCACCAATCAGCTTGTTCTGGCAGTTTATTGCTGGAGCCCTGATGGTAACAACGGGCCTCTTTCTTTTCCTGGTCGGGGTCAGGGTGGCTTTACTACCGATCGGGGAAATGATCGGCTCGGAGCTGGTAACCCGGGGTTCACTGTCGATATTGTTAATTGCCGCTTTCATTTTCGGTTTTGTTATCACAGTGGCTGAACCCGATGTCAGGGTTTTAGCCCACCAGGTCGATATAGCATCAAGAGGGGCCATAGAAGCCGGCGTTTTGATAACCGCGGTTTCGATCGGGGTCGGATTTTTCGTAGCAGTCGCCATTCTGAGGATCTTACTTGGCATCCCCATCCGCTATCTTCTTACCGCCGGTTATATTATCATCGTGGTATTATCTTTTTGGGTTCCTCCCGACTTTGTAGCTATATCGTTTGATGCCGGCGGAGTCACGACCGGCCCCATGGCTGTTCCCTTTATCCTGGCCCTCGGAGTTGGGGCCACCTCGGTAATGGGCGGAAAATCGGGGGTTTCAGATACCTTCGGGTTGATCGGGTTAGCTTCTATCGGCCCGGTGATCGGGGTCCTGATCCTGGGGGTGATTTACGGGTGATTTTCGGCCTTATATTTCAAAATTTTAGCGAAGTCCTCTTGGAGGTCCTTACTGCCTTAAGCCCCATCATGGTTTTATTCCTGGTCTTCATGCTGGTTTATAAGTTGCCCAAAGAAATGCTGATCAGGCTCCTGGTCGGGGTGTTATTTGCCTTTGCCGGACTGACCCTTTTTCTGCAGGGAGTCAAAGCAGGTTTCATGCCAGTTGGATCTGAAATGGGAGCGATCCTGGGCAACCTGCCTTATAAATGGGTCCTGATTCCCCTTGGCTTTATCCTGGGCTTTGTAGCCACCATGGCTGAACCGGCCGTGCGTATCCTCAGCAACCAGGTAGAAGATAATTCCAGCGGTTATATTAAAAGCAATATTATTTTGTATACTCTATGCCTTGGCGTGGGCATCTTTATCTCCCTTGGCATGACCAGGATTGTTTACGGCATTCCGTTCTACTACATCATCATACCCGGCTACCTGCTGGCTATAATTTTAATGTTTTTTTCACAACCTTCTTTTACCGCCGTTGCCTTTGATTCAGGCGGAGTCGCTACCGGCCCGATGACTGTCACCTTTATTATGGCCCTGGCGGTGGGGGCTGCCGATGTCATGGAAGGTCGGGATGCTGTAATCGACGGGTTTGGCCTGATTGCCCTGGTGGCCCTGGCCCCGATTATTATGGTCATGCTGCTCGGTTTCATGTATCCGAACGAAGATACCGATGAAGACGAAAAAGATCAAGATCAGGAATCAGAAAATAGGGCTGACCCGGATCCTCCGGAACCGGAACCCGGGGATTCAGCACCGTCTGAAGATCAATTCGGATTAAAGCTGGGTTCAGATGATAATCAGACTGATGCTAAAGGTGAACGATCAAACGGGGAATTAACTGATCATAAAGATGACCGGAACGGGGAAGAAAAAAAGGATCCCGAATCCGGTGCATCTGAATCTAAGACAACTGATAGTGACAATTATGATGAGGAGGGTAAAGGTTATGACCCAAATACCAAACCATGATTTAATCGTAACCATTGTCAAAAAAGGCTGTTGCGAGAGGATTATCCGGGCCTCTAATGAAGCCGGAGCTGAAGGAGCCACCATTATCCCGGCCCGTGGTACGGGTGTTCATGAAAAGAAACAGCTCCTCGGCATCCCTATCGAACCGGAAAAGGAGATTATCCTGACCGTTATTAAAGAAAATAAAACCAAGCAGGTCCTGGATGCCATTATCGAAGCCGGCAACCTTAATAAACCGGCGACGGGGATAGCCTTCGTTCTGGAATTAAAGCAGGTGGTCGGAGTTGTGCACCTGGTTAAACAATTAAGACTGGACCCGGAACAGGCTCAAAAATAAATTCAGGAGGATCATATCCCCCTGAATTTGTAAAACAAATCATTTTCGCGTCATGCTACAATTTTTTAAATTCATCCTTTCCTGCCCCGCATACCGGGCAGACCCAATCATCTGGGAGATCTTCAAAAGCAGTGCCCGGGGCGATACCCCCATCGCTGTCTCCCTCGGAGGGATCATATACATAACCACATACTTCACATTCCCATTTATCCATGCAGTAATCCTCCTTCCAGGTGTTTTAACGCTTATGTATAAAAATACTATTTTTTATGTGGATTTTCCTGCCTGTTTTAAAAAATGAACTAACTATAATATTTCCGGAGGGACAACAACTCATGTTAGCTAAAGTAGATTCCTGTACAATTATCGGTATTGAAGGAGTGCCGCTTGAAATAGAAGTCGATATAACAGACGGACTTCCTGCTTTTGATATTATCGGGCTGCCCGATGCCTCTGTAAGAGAAGCCAAGGAAAGGGTCCGGGCCGCGATTCGCAACAGCGGCTTTGACTTTCCCTATTCAAGGGTCACCGTCAACCTGGCCCCTGCTGACCTGAAAAAAGAAGGCTCTTCCTTTGACCTGGCCATAGCTGTCGGTTTTCTGGCCGCAACCAGGCAAATACCCCGCTCTGAAAAACTGGAAACTGGAGTTTTCATTGGTGAGCTGTCACTGGACGGAAATTTGCGCAGCATCACCGGTACGCTTGCCATTGCGCTGTCCATGTCAGGACTTCCTTCACATTATAATAAAACCCTCTACCTGCCTGAATCTAACGGACCCGAAGCGGCCCTGGCCGATGGCCTTAAGATTATCGGCGCTTCTAACCTGGAGCAGCTAGTCCGCCATCTGCGTGGGGAAGAAGAGCTTCCGCCGGCTAGATATTTATCCCAGGATAACTATAATGATGAAGCTTCAGAGTATGATTTCGGTGAAGTCAAGGGCCAGGAAATGGCCAAGCGGGCCTTAGAAATAGCTGCCGCCGGAGCCCACAACATACTTCTTTACGGACCTCCGGGCAGCGGAAAAACAATGCTTGCCCGCAGAATTCCTTCCATCCTTCCCGCTCCCGGTAGGGAGGAAGTTCTGGAAATAACCAGGATTCACAGCGTCGCCGGCCAGTTAAATTCAAGGCGGCCCATTCTTACCAGGCCTCCCTTTCGCAGCCCCCACCACAGCGCCTCTATGGCAGGAGTTATCGGCGGCGGCAAGGCTCCCCGCCCCGGCGAAGTTACACTTGCTCACAGGGGAGTCCTCTTTTTAGATGAAATGCCCGAATACAGCCGGGAAATACTGGAAGCTTTAAGGCAGCCTCTTGAAGATAGGGAAGTGACTGTAACACGCTTAATGGCTACTGTTACTTACCCGGCCGACTTCATGCTAATCGGTTCTATGAACCCTTGTCCCTGCGGCAATTACGGCGATCCCCGCCTGGAATGCCGCTGTAGCCCTAACCAGATCCTCCGTTACAGAAATAAGTTATCCGGACCGCTGATGGACCGCCTCGACCTCCATGTAGAGGTGCCGGCCATTAAATTCGAGCAGCTGGAGCGCAAAGAACAGGGCGAAAGCTCGGCCCAGATTCGCGTCCGGGTTGAAGAAGCCCGTTTAGGACAGCGGAAACGCTACAAAAAAATAGCGGCGACCACCAACGCTCAACTACGCTCGAAATACTTCAAACAGTACTGCCCCCTTGCGACGGGTGCCCGCAGCCTTTTGCACCAGGCTTTCCAAAGCCTGGGCCTGTCCATGCGGGCCCACGACCGTATCATCAGGGTAGCCCGCACCATTGCCGATTTGGACAACTCAGAAATAATCGATATCCCCCACATCGCCGAAGCAGTCCAGTACCGGAGCCTTGACCGGCAAAATTAATGTCAAAGGGACGGTTCTTTTGACATAAAAACATGTCATAGTGACACTTTTTTTGACAACATTTTAAATTGGGGAGAGAGAGCTTATGCCTAGAACTGCCAGGGAAAAAAGCGAAACTGCAGTTTACCATATCATGATGAGAGGTAACAATCGCCACAATATATTTAACAGCTTTGAAGACAAAAACAGGATTACAGAAATTATACATGAAAAAGTCTTCAATGACGAAGCTTTTCTCCATGCTTACTGTATCATGGACAATCACTTCCATATGATCGTCAGGGAAGGCATTGCTCCAATCTCGCGAACTATGAAAAGAATAGGCACCAGTTATGCCTCGTATTATAATAAAAACCATGGCAAAATAGGACACGTATTTCAAGATCGCTTTAAAAGTGAAGTAATCGAAAGTGAAAAACGCCTATTAGCTGCAGTTCGCTATGTACACAGGAATCCGGTAAAAGCCGACATATCAGATCTGAACTCGTATAAATGGAGCAGCTATATTAAATATTTAGACGTAAACTTCGCCAATAAACCGGGTATAAAAGAAATACTGCAAATATCATCAAATGATCCAAAACAGGCAATAAAAGCATTTATTGAGTTTCATAAAGAAAAAACGGAGGAAAAATTTATAGACGTAAAAGAACTTTCCGCCGAAGAGGCCAGAATAATGGCAGATAATTATCTTAAAGAGGCCGGTATAAGTAAAAGCAAACTAAAAAACAGAGAAAATAGGACCCTACTTGAGAACCTGGTACTTGAACTGGCAAAACAGTCGGATTTGTCACTGCGGGAAATTGCAGCCATGCTGGAACAAAACAGGGAAACCGTAAGAAGAATAATGTCAAAAGAAGAACGAAATCGCTTCGCGATAGCAAACATTTAGGACGCTATACACTGAATTTATATCATGTAGTTTCGTTAAATGCAAAGGTTTAAAAGCGGCTGC
>SL_8KL_010_SEDDRAFT_10001580_pt1 | contig 19764 bp, 17 predicted proteins | sample SodLakKL_010_SED_4_FD_11160 | JGI IMG/M metagenome (IMG submission 11160)
CAATTAGTCGATCAACAAGGACGGACATATGATACTCATGAAGATGTTCCACCAGATGCACAGATTGTCGATCAAGAGATAGAATTCCAGGAGATGTTCTACAATTCCGCTCTGTATAGGATATTCGCTGGTTATTCTCTCCAAGAAGTGGATGAGGGGGAAGGTATACCAGGCATCGATGACCATGAGGCTCAACCCATGCCGGGATGGAATCTAACACATTTCAACGAATTCCATAGAACGGCTTACTTCAATCCTCATCCTAGAGATGAAGTGCAGAATCACACAGATGCATGGAGAGCTATGCCATATGAGGAGGCTATTGAGTATAGGGAAGATGAGAATGTTACGGTCGATCTGAGTCCTCGTTCTTATATGCGCCAGGGCGTTGTATTTTTAAGGTATTATGATGGAGCCATCTTGGAAGGACAAGTTAGAACTGAAGACGGAGAGCCGATTCCGAACGCTAAAGTCACGGTTTTAGACACGAGTGCCGAGCGTTTCACTCCTCAACACACTTCTCGAACCGATGAAGAGGGAAGATATAGAGCGATACTTCCTGAAGGCAATATCACCGTGATGGTTTCTACAGGAGGCGATGGAGAAAAGCAAATTCAGCAGGAACAAATTGTTTTAGGAACTGAGCAGTTTGAAATTACTGAAGAACAAGCGATGAGAAGGGAGATAGACAGGTCTGGTGATGGTAGATGGGATTATCTACTTGAAAATGATTTCGAAGTGGATTCAGGTAGAATTTCTGGAAGAGTATTCTTAGACAGAGATGGTGACGGTGTTTATGATCCACAGAATGACACCTTAGTATCTTCCGTCGGTGAAGTTAGGATGATAAATGAACATTCATGTTTGGAGTATACTATCGATATCCAAGATGGAAATTATGAACGGGAGAGAGTTGCTCCAGGGAAATATAAGATCAACACTACAGTTTCTGGAGGCGAGACTTTTGAAGGCGTAGAGGTCGAGCCAGGCGAGGAAACTAATAGAGATATACCGGTCTCTACTGGCAATCTGACTGGGAGTATATTTTATGGGATCGAAGATCTTGAGACAGAAACGGTGACTCTCTCTTTGAGGGACACTGATATTGATAGGACTAAAGAAGTGATTTTGGGAGAGACTGAGAGCTTCGAATTTGATAACTTACCATCTGGAGAGTATAGTCTTGAGATAGAGGATGAAGGTTATACATTGGCAGAAGGACCACAAGATATAGAGATAAAAGAGGGCGAAAGTAAAGAGAGCTTCGTGACAGTAGTTCGCGCTAATAGAGTAGAAGGAGTGATAAGGCAGGAAGGAGAGAGGCTGTCTAACCAGAGATTGAATATATTTGCGAGAGAATACGATAGGGAGATAACGACGGATTCGGAAGGAGAATTCAGTATTAAGTTGCCTAAAGGCCATTATAATATATATGGAGTTAACCGCCGAGGAAGTGAAACTACTGCATTTTTAGATAGTCTATTGGTAGAAGAAGATATCGTGTCTTATGAAGGAAACTTTGTTAAAGCACAAAGGCTGACGGGAACCGCTGAATATGAAGGGAACGAAGTCGATAGAGCGGAGATATTTGTCAAAGATGGTTCAGGTGCGGAATATTATATGACGACTAATCAAGAAGGAAGGTTCAAGGCCTATCTCCCAGAAAATTCCTACACAATATATGGTTGGTACTATTTCCGCCCTGATGACGATTTAGATTATAGTCTTTATTTTTGGAAAGACATCGATTTGAATAGAGGTAGAGAGATATCCTTAGAAGGCTCTAGAGGACATATCGTTGAAGGAAGGGTGGTTAGAGATACGGTACCTGAAGAGGGTATATTTGCTCGGTTTGAAGTGGAATGTGAAGAAGGAATCTTACAGGCTACTACCACTATAGAAGGAGAGTATAGATTATTACTTCCCGAAGGAGAATGTACTTTTACCTTTAGAAAGGATGGCTATGAAGAATGGACGGATACGATAGATCCTTCAGAAGAGGGTCTAGGTGATGAAGGTGAGATCGCATTAAGGGCGAAGGACGTAACGGTAGAGGGAAGAATCAATCTCGATGAACATCCGATAGATGAAATAGATGTGACATTCGAACCGATAGGTGACGGAGCTGTTAGAAAAGAAGTGACACTCTCTGAAAAAGAAGATTATATGGTGGAGCTTCAGCCTGGTAGATACGAGATACAGGGTGATTACCCAGTTAAGGACGGCGAGGCGAAATATGAGATTTCTGAGTCCTTAAACATCCAGCCAGGTGAGGGTTCTGTAGAGAAAAATCTTGAAATAGCCTATAAAGTGAGATTGACAGGAGAGATAATTCCATATGAAGATGAAACTCCCAATGCAGAGATATCTTTTCAGGGTCCTGAAAATAAAAGAGTATCATTAAATGGAACTTATGAAGTTTACCTCTTAGAAGGAGATTATGCAGTACGAGCGGTTCATCCTACAGGGGTTTCTGCTACACAGATGAACCTGACTTTAGATGGGCCTAAAGAAGGCGTTAATTTCGAGTTAGGAGAAACGACTCGGATTGATTCTAATATTGCCGGCCTTCCAGGGGAAAGAATTGAAGTACAATTCAGAAATACAAAAACAGGTTACGTGATAGAGACATCGACCGATATCGATGGGATGTTGGATCTCAACATCTCTCACGGGGAATATGAGATAACTGTCAATTACGTAGTCGAAGAGGAGATAGAAGGAAAAATTAGAGATGTGCTTTATCACCTTGATTTGACTACTGAGATACCTCCTACACCAGTCCTTGACTTGGATAGTAAAATATTGAACTCGACCTTAACTGGTCAGTTGACCGTTGAAGGCGACCCACTCAGCGGTGTGATTTTGGAAATCCCTGGTACTGAATACGATGAGATTGAGACCGATGAAAATGGGTATTTTGAGATTGAAGAACTCCTTCATGGCGAGCATACTCTTTATGCGGCACATGAGACTTCAAAGGACTCCTATAGTTACTTCGATACGTTTGAAATGCCAGCAGAGAATCATCATCTACAGTTCTCTTTAGAAGATGCGGTAGTCTTTTCGGGAGAAGTTTACTTAGAAGGTGAAGGTGTACAGACCGAATTGAACTTGCGAAGAGGGGAAGCGTATAATACCTTCCAAACGGATGAAGATGGTTCCTTCAGTATATTGTTACCCAGTGATACTTATTCGATAGAGATCGAAGCCTCTAAAGAGGAGGATCATAGAACTACGCTTTATAGATATGAAAAAGATTTAGAAGTACCATCCTATGATATAGATAGACCCATAGACCTTAGAATGGTCGAGGAATATGGTATGGAGATAAGTGGTTTGGAGAGTAAAACTGCTTCTCAAGGAGAAGTTTTAGAGTACACGGCCCAGGTCAAAAACACGGGTAATGTACCTGATGAATATGAATTCTCTTCCGAGGTCAACGAGAATTGGGACATCACTTTTGATCCTGAGACGATCTCAAAGATTTCTCCTGGAGAAACAAAGGAAATCAATATGGAGGTCAAAGTGGCCGAAGACGCTACCGTTGGGGAATCGATCAGTTTCACGGTCCGATCTCTTAAATCTGAGGAGACTTTAGAAGAGGAAATCCCTATCGAGATAAGGCAGATATATGGAGTAGAAATATCTGAAGAGATCAAAGATAGAAGGTACAGGGGCGGCGAATTAACTTACACTGTAGAAGTACGCAATACAGGAAATGGTCCTGACGTTTACCACGTGGAGGCAAGTGTTCCACCAACACATGGTTGGAAAGTTAACGTTACCGAGCAGACAGAGTTGATAGATCCACAGGAAACGGACACTATTGAGGTTAGACTCATATCCACTTCTTCTAATCCCCGAGAACAAATCGAGTTAGAATTGATGGTGCGTTCTGAAGGCGATGATATGGTTCAGGAGTTCCAAACATTCATTACATCACTACCGGAGATTACGGCCTATAGAGATACTGTGGAATTTGAAGGGGATGAGTTCATTTTGGAAACGGAACCCTTCTTTACCTTGAGCAAATGGCATTGGGCCGCTATAGCCATCTCTTTTGGAGTAAGCACAATATATATGATGAAAAAGAAGAGGTGGATATGATGGAACTAAAAAATCTCGCTGTGTTAGTAGGAGTGATCCTCTTATTTTCAACATTTTTCGTGGTCACGATTCAACCTACTGAAGCGGCAGTAAGGGACACTCGAATAGATCCTTCGATTGACGGACCAGAAGAATTTTTCGTTGATGAAGCTGTTAGTTATGAAGTGGAGATAAGGGGTGCCTTCAGGATCGATAGCGAAAAAATTAGAGCTCAGGATGCAGATAATTGGACTCTACAAACAGAATCTACCCTAGAAGCAACTATTGACCCTGTGGAATCAGAGAGCGATACTAGTAATATCTTCGTAGTCAATGTGACAGTGCATGAAGAGGGTGAAGGAAACTTGAATTTCAGAGCATACTGCGGAAAAGACGGCGAAGTTGCCTTTAATGAAAAGCAGTTCGAGATTACTGTCGAGAAACCAGAGAAGACAACGGTGACGGTTCTAAATCCAACTGATGCTCATATAGAAGAATTAGAAGTGGCACTTTACATCAACGGAGAACTAAAGGCTACCAAAACATTGAGAGATTTCGAACCTGAAGAAGAGAGAAGAGTGACTTTTGAATGGTCAAAACGCGAACTCGACCCGGGAGAACATACGTTAGAGGTTTGGGCGGATTACGGAACCTCAGAAAATGTTGATGAATTCAATAAAGAGAAGTTGGTGATGAGCCGACCATTCCATATAGAGGGAGAAACGAGTTCCCTGCTTTATGCTGGTATTATCATCGCTGTGATAGTTGCAAGTGTTTTGATATTCTTCTGGTACAAGAGTAGACGGAGAAGACAAAGAAGACCTTGGTGAACTGAAGAAAAGTTAAACAAATCTCTTCTTTTTATTAAATTTTTTAATTTTTACATTATCTCGCTACCAGGCGAAATTTCTCTATCTAATTTTATAGCTCCTCTGCTGTCTTTCAGTAACATAGCTCTTCCTTCACCTATCAATGCAACAGATATCCCTTCAAATCTCTCCGATTTGATAGGCTCTAATTCATTTATAGATGATATCTTTCCGTTTTCCCAAATAGCGGTTCTGAATTCATATTCTTTGAATTCCTCAAATGATATCATATCTGCACCATCTATGGTTCCTTTAAGATTCTCTCCAACTTCACCTTTTGGTTCGAGGAGAGAAACTGTATCTCCTTCCTGTGCGGCAAGCATCATGCCTTCGGATTCAATTCCTCTCAACTTCGCTGGTTCTAGATTAGATACTACAACAATTTTCTTACCTTCCATCTCCTCTTTGTCGTAATGGGGTTTCAGACCCGCAACTAAAGTTTTTTCCTCTTGACCAATATTTACTCTATTAACGTATAATCTGTCTGCATTGGGATGTTCTTTTACTTTGGTTATTTTACCAACTTTCAAATCCAATTTTTTTAAAGAATCAGCTAGCTTAGATTCTTTTTCCATATCTGCAAGATCGATCGTGTCGTAGAGTGGTTCGGGTTCTTCTAATCTAGTTCCTGGTTTTAGCGGTTTTAGAGCTTCCTCCCAACTCTGCTCATGTACACTTCCTTCATGACATAGATATTTCCAGAGAGTATCCATACTATGTGGTAGATAAGGAGCGGCGCTTATGCAGAGAGCTTTTACCAATCGGAGGGATATATTAAGGATTGTACCCGCAATATCTTTTTCCTCTGGTATGTTTTCCCAGGGTGCCTTATCATTGAAATATCTGTTTCCTTCCCTTGATAGTTCCATGATTTTTTTTAGTCCTTCTTTGAACTTTCTATTTTCGATGTTCTGCCCGATTTTTTTTGTTTTCCTTTCAATTTTCTCTATAACGTCTTTATCTCTCTCATCTAGTTCACTAACCTGAGGCACCTCTCCGAAATTCGAATAAGTGAATGAAAGAACCCTATGGATAAAGTTGCCTAGGTTCCCCACGAGTTCCGAATTCACCTTATCTTCGAACTCTTCCCATGTGAAGTTGGTATCTTTCATCTCGGGCATGACCATAGCTATGTAATATCGAACGGCATCACTGCTAAAATCATCTAATATATCTGGAAGAGAAACTATTGTCCCTCTTGAAGTGGATAATTGTTGACCTCCTATTCTCATGTATTGGTTAGCTGGTACATCATAAGGAAGATTGAGTTCCTCATCATATCCCATCAACATAGCTGGCCAAATGATAGTATGAAATGGTATGTTGTCCTTTCCTAAGAAGTAATAATGCTCTGCATCAGGATTCTTCCAAAACTTTGTCCAATCGCCGTTACTTTCTTCTGACCACTTAATAGAAGTTGAAAGGTATCCTATTACTGCTTCAAACCAGACATATATTTTCTTCTCTTCGTATCCTTCTACAGGTACTGGAATGCCCCATTCCATGTCTCGAGAGATCGGCCTATCTTCAAGTCCTTTTTTTAACCATCCTTTTGTAAAGTTCAGAACATGGTTTTTCCAATAATCTTTGTCCTCGATATATTTTTCTAAAGGTTTTTGAAAGTTCGAAAGTTTCAGGAAGAAATGTTCGCTTTCTCTAAGTGTCGGGGTTTCACCACAGTGCATGCATTTTGGCTGGAGAAGCTCTTCTGGACCTAAAAGAGTTCCACATTCGTCGCACTGATCACCCTTGATGTCTTCCTGTCCGCATTCTGGACAAGTTCCTAATACATATCTATCAGGGAGTGATCTTTCACAATTTTTACAGTAAAAGGTCTCCATAGAATCCAAGCCTATATGCTCCTTCTCATATAGGGTTTTAAAAATGTCCTTTGCTACCCTTTTGTGCGTTTCATTCATAGTATAAGTAAAAAGAGAAAATCTAACTCCCAATTTTTTCAGAGCTTTAGAATTGATCTTATGATATTTTTCAGCTGTTTCCTTCGGAGTCAGGCCTTCCTCTTCGGCGGTCACAGTCACTGGTGTACCGTGTTGATCTGATCCCGAGACCATCAATACTTCGTTACCCTTCATCTCATGATAACGTCTAAATATGTCTGGTGGAAGATAGCAACCTCCTACTTGTCCTATGTGGATCGCCCCGTTCGCATAGGGCCAAGCTACTCCGATCAATATCCTCTTCATGTTTAGGAGAAAAGACTCTTAGGATATAAATTCAATGATTTTTAGGATTATGCAGGCGACGGGATTTGAACCCGTGCAATGAGCTTGGAAGGCTCAGATCCTACCAGACTAGATCACGCCTGCAGATAGCAGTTTGATTACAATAAGGGTGATATTAATCTTTTCTGTTAAGGCTGTTTTTGCTATAGTTATTAAAATTTTTATGGTTTATACCTGCTTGTCTTCCGATAGATTTTTATTGTTTGCCATCAATCACTTTGTCGGACGTGAATGCCATGATAGGAGATTTCCTCAAGAAAAAGACTCATTTAAAGAAGAAGGGCAGAGGTTCTGACCTCGGAGGCGAAGAATATATAGATCTCACCCACTTATCTGAAAAAGGGGAAGACGATGAAATCTTTGAAGCTGAAACCTTTATTAAGATAGCGGAGGTCCATCGATACGAAGATGTGAGAGACGTTACGGAAGAGGTGTATGACGGTAATATACTCCTAGTTGATATAGAGGCCATAGCAGGAAGTGCGGAATCGATGGAAAGGCTTCAAAGCGAACTCAAGGCGGTCGCTAGCGAAGTATCGGGTGATGTAGCAAGAGTTGGAAATAACTTTATAGTATTGACACCCGAAGGCATTGGAATTGACAGAAAAAAAATAAAACCCTTCTGAAATTCTTTCTTAGATTTCGGAAACTTCATCCTCTGAGAAAAGAGTGAGATGGGACAGATTACCTGCAAGTTATCAGGCCTTTATTTGTGGATTTAATTATGTAAGGCTTTCCTCCTCTCTTAGTAATCTCTTTAGCTACTTTTTTTGGTTCATTTGTAAGTGCAATCATAGACCCTCCTCCTCCTGCACCGGTGAGTTTTGCACCATAAGAGTACTTTCTTGCACCTCTAATCAACTTTTCCAGTTTGGGATGGCTAACACCGAGTATCGATAGCAAACGATGGTTCTTATTCATTAACTCTCCAACTTCTTCTAAGTCTTCGTTTTTTAAATGTTTGGTCGCTTTTTTGACAACCTCCCCTATATCTTCGATTATTTCCTTAGCAAAGTTACTCCTCTCATAGAACTTTCGTACTTTTTCCACCAAAGGTCCTGTAGGAGAATGGACTCTAGTGTCTCCTATTACAAGATCTATGTCAGGTATATCTTGATGGTGGATATTCCAAATACTTTCACCTTTTTCAATCTTCCAGAGGAAATCTTCTTTTTTTTCTTTTGATATCATGATGGCATTACCGTGAGTCGACGTGGAGGTATCGATAGGGCTAGCCTTCCCTTGAACTTTGTACTCTATCTCGAAAGCGTCCTTAGCGATTTTTTCTTCTTCTAGACTCATAGATAAGAATTCTTTCAGGCAACCTAATGTAGAGACCGTCACAGCTGCTGACGACCCCATCCCTGCTCCACTAGGTAGATTACTCTCCGTTTTTATATCAAATTTTTTATCCGAGTCTATCTTTTCTACACACTCGAGAATATAACTATGGTGTTTTCTATTGATTGGATATCCGTTCACTTGAGTCTCTGAAGAAGATGTTGAAATATCACACTTTATTCTCCTGTCTACAGCTAGGGATAAAGCGGGTTCTCCGTAAACGACTGCGTGTTCTCCGAAAAGTATTATTTTCCCAGGAGCTGAACTTTTCGCAATCACATATTCCCAAAAATGGAATCAATACTTATAGATTTGTGAAGAGTTGGAAGAAAATTTAAATTTATCGAATTCACATGTAACTGAAATCGGAGGCCATTTCTCTCAACCTCTTGACTCTTTCCTCCATCGGTGGATGTGATGAAAAGAGCTTGACAAAACCGCTTGATTTAAATGGATTGACTATGAAGAGAGAAGAGGTAGTCGTGCTTTTGCTCTTCATGGGATTGCTTTTATTTTTAGCCGAGAGTTTTTCTAAAGCACTTGCCAAGGCTCTTGGGTTTTTAGATATTTCAGCTCCTTTTTTATCGGCCATAAATTCTCTTTTTCGTGAGATGGCTAACTTGATTATTATTGCGCCGATTGGCGCTAAGATCATAGCTACTAGAAATATCGGATTTATCCTTCTACGACTGAACATCATTTGAAACCAGACCATCCTTGCCATAAAAGTTATCGCACCGGCGAGAGTAGCGGCTATACTCATCACCATCATGTCTCGGTTCTGTATATGTCCTACTTCATGTGCCAATACAGCTCTTAATTCATCGTCATTCAATGTATGGAGGATTCCTTCCGTAGCTGCTACCACAGCGTTATTTTCATTCCTGCCTGTTGCGAAAGCATTCGGCGTATTCGAAGGAACGATCGCGACTTTAGGCATTTCTATGCTAGCTTTGTAAGCCACATCTTTGACGAGTCCGAATAATCTAGGATTGTCCTGTTCATCAATAATCTTTGCGTTATGTGAACGGAGTATTAATTTATGACTATAGAAGTATGCTACTAGGTTCATAACACCTGCGATAATCAGGAAAAAGATAGTTCCTACTATCCAATTATCCATGAAAATATCGCCTATAAGAAAGCCTATTACGATGAATAGGACTATCATGAAGGCGAATAATCCACCTGTAGTTGCTCTATATCCCATCAAAAGTACTATCTGTTTTATGTAGTAAATAAATTTTGTGTAAAGAGATTGGCGAATTCAATCTATTTTATTTATAATAACTATCTCATATCCCAAAATATTTTACTTAACACTCGGATTAGATTTTGTGAACGCTAGTGACAAAACTCGAAGGTTTCTTTCTCAGGTCTTGAGAGATTATTATTCTACTGTAGATTTATCTCTCCCTTATAGGTTTACTATGAGGGAATTCGCTTTCGTATATTTCGATAGTGAAGGTATGCACCGGCCAGTAGCTTTTAGATCTAAAGCCGAAGTGAAAGAATTTTTGAAGAAAAAAACTCCTCTTCATTCATATTATTCTACGGCTTATTACTCGAATCCTGAAGCCCCGATGGCCGATAAAGAATGGCTTGGTGCGGATTTGGTATTCGATCTTGACGCTGATCACATTCCGGGGAGTGAGGAACTGAATTATTTCGAACAATTAAAGAGGGTGAAGGAAAAATGTATATTACTAATCGATGATTTCTTAGTAAATGATTTTGGAATAGAAGAAAAAGATATGGAATTATTCTTTTCAGGTAATAGAGGTTATCACGTTCACGTTAGAAAGGACGAAGTTTTTGACCTCTCTAAACAGGCGAGGAGGGAGATAGTGGATTACATAACGGGAGTTGGGTTAGATATGGACGTTATTCTACCTTATGAAAATATTAAGATCGGGGAGTATAAAGATATAGATAATGTTAAGAAAGTACCTAGGTTACCGGATGAAGACGAAGGTGGCTGGAGAAAAAAGACTAGAAAACTGACTTTTGAACTATTGAGAAGATGGAATAACATGGAAAAGGAGAAAGTTATAATAGAGATGAGAGAGAAGCATGGTATTGGAATCAAAACCTCTACTGGTCTTTATCAGGACCTATTTGAAGAAGGAAAATGGGAAAAGGTAATAGAGGAAGGTGTTCTCGATGTTTTTTCTGAAGAGAAGAGGATGGTCAACGCCTCTACATTCGAAAAGATAATCGAAGGCATTCTGAAAGAAGAAAACGTGCAGGAGATTGGTTCTAAGATAATCGGGTCTACAGATGAACCAGTGACTGGGGACACGAAACGACTGATCAGATTGCCTTCTTCGATTCATGGTTCTTCATTTTTGATAGTGCAAAAAATCGGTTTTGATTCGTTGGAAGAGTTTGATCCATTGGTTGATGCAGTACCTGGTTTTCTTACTGAGAAAGAATATGAGATTGGATTCGAAAAGTTACCTGAGCTAGAAAGTTTTAAGGTTAAGAATGAAGAATTTGACCTTCAAAAAAAGATGTCGATACCTGAATTTATCGTGCCTTTTTTTGTACAAAAACTTGGGGCGAAACTCCTATAAAGGAAATCCGAATTAATAAGGGTATTTTATGGCGGAAAGAAATGAGACATCTCGGGATAACGATGCAGATTTAGAGGAAAGATTAAAAAAATTGGAGGGTAATTCAGGTGACAGAAGACAGATAACTCGAAACAAGAGATTGAAAGAACTTCAAGAAAAGCTAGAAGGATCCCATGAAGTTGAGCGAGTTAAAAATCTTAAAAGAAAATTGTTGATACCTCAGATTTTGGGGATAATAATCCTTTTTCCTTTTTTGATGTATTTTAATGGTGCATCCCTAGACCCTTTTTACATACCAATATATCACTCTGTTTTGATGCTCTTCGGATGGATACTCATACTATTCATTGGCTCAATTATCTTTAGAATTTTGAGAATAAAACGACATAAGAGCTACAGCATAAAATATTTGTTAGCTAGGAATTCAATGAGGAAATCGATAGTTCTTACAATCGTAGCTTTGGTCATCTTTGGATTCATATACACTCCCAATTTAACTGGAGTGGTAAATGATGCATCCTCTATCGAGGATAATATTTTTTTAGCTGAAAATGAGACTGTAGTGTTCAACTTGACAACTAGATGCAGACTAAACTTTAGAAAGTTAGAAAGTGTATCTATTAACACTACAAACAATGCTATAATAAATGTAAGGATTTACGAGAAGGAAACTAATGATATAGTAAACGAAAGTGAGGGTAGTTCTTATTTCTTCGAAGATTTCGACACAGCTAAATTTCAAGAATTGATTGTTCAGATTAATTCTTCTGAAGAGATCAATCTTGATTACCAAGTTAGACGGGAATTATTCCCGGGCCGACAGACCTCATTCTCCCTCTTATCATTTCTTTATATGGGTGTATTTGCACAATCCGTTGCAATTTTTTATCCTATCAAAAAGAAATACACCGGCAAAGGTATTTACTGTTAAACCACGCAACACTTTTCTACCTTTTCTACATCAAACTTTTCGTTAGCCCATTTTTCAGCCTTTTTTGAAGGTAAAACTATTCCAATTACTCCTCGTTTTAAAGCTTGAATCTCCATCTCATGTCTACCTCTTTCTCTCATACATCCTAAAATGATATCTGTTAAGTCACTAATACGCCCCATTACAGAAAAAAAGTCTTTTTTTGACACCCTCTTTCCAAAATCATTTGGTATTAAAGAGTTTAATACTATTTTTTCAGGATCTTCTAATAACTTTATAGCTTTGAATTCACCATCTAATTTTCCTTCGTCTAGCCCAACTGTGATATGAGGAGCAACTTTAAGTCCGGCGTTTTTCAACATCTGGTAACCCTCTTTGTAATCTTCTGGTGATACATCTAAACCATAGACTCTCTTTATTGTTTTTTTAGATCCGATCATATCATAAGAAATGGCGTCAACTTTTGCATCTATAAGTCCTTTAATCATCTCTTCTGTAGGCAGTCCTGTATGAACATTAATAGACAATTGGGTAGTTTCATCTATTTTAGAGAGTATATTGAAATACTTCTCTATGGGTACTTTCCCCTTCTCTGTGCATCCACCGCTGAGAAGAAAACCTGTTCCACCTGATTCTTCTAATTCTATTGCGAAGCTATAGAGTCCTTCGGGATTTGATATTGAGGTCATCCCCTCCAAGAATCTACCTTCACAGTGGGGGCAGGAAAGCGCGCAGTAATTTCCCGTGATAGAAATGCTAGGAAACTTTTTTCCTGGGTAATAGAACTTTTTCATCATCCCAACATTCTAGTGGGAAATAAATAAATCTAATGCCTGCTGTTATTCTTAAGATATTGATTGGGCAATTTATAAAAAGAGAGAGTCTCTATTTGGAGTGATGGTCGTAGGCGAAGACAGACAGAGATATATTTCCTTTATAATCGAAGGTTCAGAGACTGACAGAAGAAGTATGATAAACGCTATCAGATCGGAATTTTCGAGAGATGAATACGAAAATATAAAGCCTTGGTTGACCGTTTTCGAAGGAGATAAAGGAATAGTAAGATGCAAACACACTGGAAAAGAAAGAACTGTAGAGGCACTTAACGAGATAGAGATCGATGATGGGAAGGTAAAGACCATCATAACTTCTGGAACTATAAAAAAGGCAAAAAAGGCTCTGAAAGATTATGATGAATGAAAGGTGGCAAAAGCCTACAAAAAGAAGAGAAAAAGTTGATATTCTTGTAGTGGACGCTTACGTTGACGAACCTGGCTTGTTGGGGGTACCCCCCTATCTCTCTCCAGAACCTAGAATGCTTGTCGGAGTAGCTAGAGAGCTAGATCTAACTTGGGAGTATATTACAGCTGACGAATACAGAGAAAATGGTCTTCCTCTAGGAGATATCGTGCTTGTACACGGAGGGGTAACTGTACCTGGTAAATATTTAGGAGGTACACCTCTAACAGTTGAAGAGGCTGAGGATATAACTAGGGAACCTGGAGAAACATTTTTAGGCGGGCCTTTGGCAAGGTACGGCGATGTTCAAGGATATGACCACTACGCTACCAAAGACCTTGCAGCTTACTTATATGATTCTCTGTTTGGAGAGGGTGTGGATAGGTGGGCGAAACCCGAAGAGATAGAGGATTGGCTTAAATTTGGTCATAAGGTGGTTGAAAGACATCCTCTTTATCCAGATCCACTACTGCTTGAGATGACAGCTTATCGTGGTTGCCCTCGATACTTCACTGGAGGATGTTCTTTTTGCACTGAACCTGTCTATGGCAAACCAGAATTTAGAGATCAGGATGATATAATTGAAGAATTCGAACTTCTCTATGAGAAGGGGGTCAAATACTTCCGGCTAGGTGGACAATCTTGTACGTTGAGCTACAAAGCTGATGGTGTCGGAAAAGAAGAGGTACCTATTCCTCGACCGGAAGAAATCGAGAAATTGTTTAGAGGTATAAGGCAGAAATGCCCTGATATCGAGGTTTTACATGTAGATAATGCGAATCCCGCAGTAATCGCTGAATATCCAGAAAAGAGTAGAGAAATTATGGGAATACTATTCGAGTATACGACATCAGGAAATGTTCTCGCTTTGGGAATGGAATCTGCAGACGAGGAAGTTATTAATAAAAACAATTTGAATTCCACTCCTGACCAGGTGAAAGAGGCTGTTCGGATCATCAACGAGCTTGGAAGACAAAGAGGAGCAAATGGAATGCCGAAATTGTTACCTGGTCTCAATTTTCTTGGAGGTTTGAAGGGAGAGACTAGAGAAACTTACGAGAAAAATTATAAGTTCTTGGAGGAGTTATTGGAGGAAGACCTCCTTTTAAGAAGAATAAATATAAGACAAGTACTATCACACACCGAAGAATTTGAAGTTAGATATAAAAATAAATTCAAGCAATTCAAGAAAAAAGTGAGGGAAAATATCGATAATCCTATGTTAAAAAAGATGCTCCCGCTAGGTACGGTTCTGACAGACGTATATATGGAGAAAATAGATGGAAATGTTACATTCGGGCGTCAGATTGGTACGTATCCCTTACTAGTCGGTATCGAATATGATTTAGACTTGTATGAATACTACGACGCAATTATCACTGACCATGGGCAGAGGAGTGTTACAGGTGTGCATCATCCCTTTTATGTGTCTGAGGCTTCTTTCAGTCAGCTTCAAAAGATTCCAGGGATTGGAAAGAAAAGAGCAGCTACGATATTTAGGAAGAGACCTAAAAACGAAGAAGAATTGAGTACGTTAATAAAAGACGAAGAAAGTTTGAAAAAGATATTGAAATTTGTAGATTTCAAAGAGTGAATGGTCTTATGGACGAAATCAATGTTGAGCCTGTTTGGTCCGACAGTATGAGTGCAAAAAGCCTGTGCGTTAAGATAGAGAGCTATGATACTTCTATAATCGTTGACCCTGCAGCAGCTGTCATGCAAAAGAGCTTTCCGATGAAGACAGAGCGAAAATATGCTTTATTAGACGAGGCTAGAAATCAAATAGAAAAAAATTCGAAAGAGGTTGAACATGTTTTTATCTCTCATTATCATTACGATCATCATATCACTAAGGAAGAAGATTTTAGAGGGAAAACTGGAGATATCTGGAAAGCTGCCGAATGGATTCAGGGTGAAGTACTCACATACAGAGAATATCTAGAAGGTGAGACCCCGTTAGTAGAAGAACTAAATTAACCTATTCTATCTAAACCATCTTTATATCGGTGTGAGAATGAAGCATATTCCTCTTTTATCTTCTTCCACCTTTCTTTATAATTGTTGGAAATTTGTTTTATTGTTTTTGATGGAATTCCAACAGCGACTTCTTCGTCATTTATTTCTTGTCCACTTTTAACCACGGCTCCTTCCCCGACTACGCTCCACCTCCCTATTTTAGCTTCATCACTCACAATCGATCCCATCCCGATTATCGCATAGTCATCTATCTTACCACCATGTATTATGGCTCCATGTCCTACGGTGACCCAATCCCCGATCACCGTTTTTTCTTCAGGTCTAGCGTGTACGACACAATTCTCCTGGATGTTAGAGTTATCTCCAATTTTTATTTTGCCATAATCGCCTTTGATCCTTGCTCCAGGTGCAACATAACAGTTGTCTCCAACGGTGACGTCGCCGATGATGGTTGCACTTTTATCTACGTAGCTTTTTTCTGAGATATCCGGTCTCCTACCTTCGAACTGATAGATCGCCATAGACCTTCATTATTTAGAACGATTAAAACTCTTCGTTTCATGGAAAAGGATATTATCGACTATCGATTATTGGATAATGATGAAATACGTTCTCGATACTTCAGCTATACTGTCGGGAAAAGACATCCCGATGGACGACGATATGTACGCGCCTCCGGGAGTACTTTCAGAAATAAGTAAAGGAGGACGCTGGCACCGGAAGCTAGAGATGATGAAATCCGCGGGACTTACTGAGATGCAACCACCAGGTAATCTGATGAACAGAGTCAAAGAACAGGCGAGCAGGACTGGAGATGATATAAGGCTGTCTGAAACAGATGCGGAAGTTATAGCCTTGGCGATATATGTTGAAGGGACAATACTTACTGATGATTATTCTATACAGAATCTTGCAAAGTCTATGGATGTAGAATATAGGGGTATAGCTCAAGAAGAGATAGACGAGGAGTGGGAATGGAGCTATCGCTGTGAGAAATGTCGTCGATGGCTCAAAGAACCCAAGGAAGAATGCCCGAGATGCGGCGGAAACATCGTGAGTGCTAAACTAGTCAGATGAGTATCAGTATCCTATATCTCTTAAAATCTTTTTCGATCTTTCAATAACTTTATTCTCAATATTTTCTCTTTCATCTTCTTGTTTACTTAGAAACTCTGCTATCTGCTTTTTGATATTATCTAGATGGTTTTTTCTGCGCTCTTGATCTATAGGCTTTTCTGCTTGCAACTTTTGGTTTCCTTCGTGAAAACCTTCTGGGAAATACCAGTCTTTGAACCAAGTGAAACCTCTATTATAGAGCTTATATCCTAATCGGGAGCAGGGGGCGGGCACGCCTAAAGATAGTTGTTTCATGGTAGTTTTATCATGTTGGTATTCGATGAATACCCTACTACCTTCTTCCATATTAGAGGTCAAAATATCTAACAGTTCGTCCTCTACCTTCGAACCGAAATAATGAAACTTTTCTCTACCGAACATTATCGGATCTTTTATAGAAAACATCTCTACCCATGGCTGGTAGTAAGGCTTTTTTCCTTTGTAAATACTCACTTTCATCAACCTTTTTTCTTCGTTGTTTATCTTCAGGTATAGATCAAAATATTTCTGATCCTTTATTCTCCCGTCCTCGAAATTCTTACCGGTAATAGAAAAATCGATCTTATCTATTTCAGATTTAAGTTGGTCGATCAATTTTTCATACATTTGCATTCCTCTTGTTTTTTAAATATTCAATCTAAGTTAATTTAGCGGTATACTCAATTTTCCCTTTTCTTACAAACCAGGATCTGTTGAGCTGAATTGTTAGTCATGGGCGATTCGTCAAAATCCCCATATCTGTGTTCAATCTCTAGGCCGTTGTATTTGATTATAGCCTCTACTTCCTTAGGAAACCACACTCTAATGGTCCACTCCCTTTCCCTCACCTCGCCGTCAATCTCATAGAACCAAGTGAGATGCATAAGCTGCTTTGTCCTCTCATAATCTGTACTCTCGGTTATTTTAACCTTACCTCTTCCTTCTGGATCTTCGTATTTTATTACCTCATGTTGTTCTGTTGGGTCTCTATTCAATATATCCAGGTCTGGATTGAAAAACTCGACGATGAATCTACCATCTAGTTTGAGATGTTCCTTAACATTCTTCAATACTTTTTCCATATCTTCTAAAGTTAAGATGTGATGGATGGAATTGAAAGCTACAAAGATCAGATTGAATTTTCTATTCAAATAAAACTCTCTCATATCACTTTTTATCCATTCGATACCGAGGACCCCCTCTTCTGTTTTCTCTTTTCCTTTTTCCAACAATTCTTCAGATATATCTAATCCTATTATCTCATGACACTCCCTAGCTATAGGGATGGTTATCCTTCCTGTTCCGCACCCTAGTTCAAGAATTGGTTCACCGTATTTCTTTACCTGTTTTTTGTAAAAAGGGATATCGACTTCTCTTTCTGTCCAAGAATCGTAATGTTCCCCGTCGAAATATATAGGCGATTTTTTCAACACTACCAGTCCTCCTTTTATATTATTTGTTCCTCAGATAAAAAAGTCTATTGATCTGATTATGTTCTTTGAATTTGACGTCAACTTTTCTTTCTATAACAAATCTCTCTTTCAAGATATCTTCAATATCACCGTCTTTCAGATTCCAAAGATAAAGTCCTTCTTCCTCCCTGTATAAGTTCTCATCGATTTTCTCAGCGTTATGTGCTTTAATTTCTTTGGGTTCTACGTAATCATTTAATTTTAAAAATATTTTCCCATCGGGTTTGATTATCCTACTGAATTCGTCTAACACCCCTATTGCATCCTCTGGAATAAGATTGTCCACTATATTGGAGAGAATTCCTCCATCGAAGTGATCATCTTCTAATGTAAAAAGGACATCCCTTCCGCAGTTGATAAGATCTAACCTGCCTTCTAGACCGTTTTCTTCTGCGAAATTTTCAGCCTTTTTGATACCTTTTGAACTGATGTCTATACCAATTCCTTTTTTCGCTCCCTTAGCTAGACACCTTAAAAGTAATTTTCCATTTCCGCAGCCAAAATCAATTATTGAAGATTCTTCCTTGACCAACCAATCAAGACATTCTTCGATCTCTTTTATAGGAAGTTCATCCTCGAAATTGAAGGTGTCTTCTGTATTTTCAAATACACCATCCCAAAAATTCACTGTTTGTTGATAGCCTTCCTTATTATTCCCCATTTTATCCTCTTTAGATATGAAAACATCTTATCACATATAATATCTTAGTGACCGAAAACCTAAAAGGATAGGAGGAGAGATATAAACAAACATGGATTTGAATGATAGCGTAGTCCTTGTAACGGGCTCTAGCTCAGGTATAGGGAAAGAAACTGCAATAAAGTTTTCAGAAGAGGGTAGTAAAGTTGTTGTTACTTATAATCAAGGTAAAGAAAGAGGAAAAGAAGTCGTTGAAAAATGTAGAGAAAATTCAGAGGCTATCCTAGTTCCACTTGATGTTACCGACAAGAATTCGATTAAAAATTCTGTAGATAAGATAATCGATTACTTCGGGCAGCTCGATATACTTATCAACAACGCAGGCATTTCTAAAAGTGGCACCTTAGATGAATTATCTTTTGAAGATATAGAGAAACAGTTGGAAGTCAACCTTAAAGGACTGATAGAAACGACTAAGATCACACGCCCTTATCTTAAAAAAGGAGATAAAGGCATGATAATAAACATCGCTAGCGGGTTAGGAAAGAGAGGAAGTTCGGAAGTGTCAATTTATTGCGCGACTAAATTCGGAGTAAGGGGTTTCACTCAGTCAATCGCAGAGGAATTGTCTCCCGATCTAGGAGTCTATGTGGTGAATCCTGGTATGACCGCTACACCCATGACCGATTACAAAGGAGAGGATCCTAGAAAGGTTGCGGAAGTAATCTTGAAGGCTGCTCAGGAAAAGTTAGGAAAAAGACCTGGTGAAGATATAGATGTCTATAAAGAGATTTGAAAAAAGAAGAAAAGGGTTTTCATAGAAATTTCAGGGTTTCTTTCATGAAAGCAGGTAAATCTCCAGGATGTCTAGAGGTTACTAGATTTCCATCTACGACTACCTCTTGGTCTAGGAACTCTGCCCCTGCATTTTCTAGATCAGTCTTCACTGAATAATAACAGGTAGCTTTTTTTCCCTCGAGCAGATCTATCTCTATTAGCAATTGGGCACCGTGACAGATTGAAGCTATGACAAGATCGTTATCTACTGCCTCTTGAGCAAGATTTACTATAGAATCTTTGATTCTCATCCTGTCAGGCCCTCTTCCCCCTGGTATGACGAGAAGATCATAATCTGAAGCATCTGCCTCTCCCGCGGCCTTATTCGATCTTATCTTCTGACCGTTCTTGCTTTCGTAGACTTTTTCTGCTTCTTCAGCCACAAGATCGACTTTTAGACCTGCTTCTTGTAACCTGTAGTATGGATACGTTAATTCAGTATCTTCAAAACCATT
>SL_8KL_010_SEDDRAFT_10001582_pt1 | contig 19758 bp, 19 predicted proteins | sample SodLakKL_010_SED_4_FD_11160 | JGI IMG/M metagenome (IMG submission 11160)
TCACCGGCGCACTGCTCGACGCCGCGTGGCACATGCGGGACAGCATCGCCGCGCGAGACGCGCTGTACGTCGCTGCTGCCCGCGACCTTGGCTGCGTGCTGCTGACCACCGATGGACGCCTCGCCCGAGCGGTACCCAACCTCGCGTTCGGGCACGCCGAGTAGCCACGGGATACCTCGACGATGGCCAGTTCAGTCACGGCACCAACCCAGGCGACTCCGGGCGTTGCGCATCGGTCGGACGATCCCAGCGTGCGCGGCATCCAAGAGGGTCAACGAAGCTCGGGGCTACCCCGCGGCTGCGATCTGCCGCTGGTCGAAGTCGACCACGACCGTGCCGGAGACCGCGTTGCCCTGCTGGGCGTCAGCGAGCCGTGCGAGCTCCTCGGCGACCTCGTCGGTGAGCGTGGTCGTCCCGCACCGGTCGCAGACCTGTGTAGGAACCTGGCGCACAACGACGATCACCGCTCGGGTGTCGTCGGTCTCGGTGATGAGTTCGTCAACGAGGTGGCCGCCCAGGTTGCAGACGGCGCACTGAGGTCGCTTCTCGTTCATCGCTTCCTCCGTCTCGTTCGACCGTCCGGGAAGTCCTTGCGGTCCACCTCGTACACGGTGGTGACAGTGTGCAGGGTGTCGCCGGGGTTGACCACCAGGATGATGTGGAACTCCCGCGTTCCGACACGACCGTACAAGCGCTTGCCGATGCGGCCATCGGTTGGGTTCGGCATCGTCTCACAGGCATCATCGAGGTCGATGATCCCACCCACCTGGTCGATCGTGAGACCGAGCGACCGGGCCTTGCGGTGAGCATGGAGCGTGATGCGGTACGCCGCCACATGGTCCTCCCTTATCGGTCGCGGTCCTCTGACGTGGCTGCGCGCGGCGTCGCGCGAGCAACTCATGTTTGCCGATGGGTGCGACACGGAAGCGACGCCCAGCATCTGAACCTGACGATGACCAACGCATCGCGCGAGCATGGTCGAACGACCTACATAGGAACAACCGCCGTATGTGCACGATGCCTTCGACCGTCTGGACCGCTGAGTCGCTGCCCTGGGGTCCACGAGCGTCACGATCCCGACCGCGGCCCTCGCGGCGAAGGACCGCGACGCAGGCGCATCGGGCTGCGCTCCGGAACCGTGATTTCGGGCGGCACATGAGGATCGGTGGACCGCTCGAAACTGGTTCAGCCCCCGTAGGTGTTGGTGCGTTCGGTGACCTCCATGTCGAGACGAGCTTGGTCGTGGGCGTGTTCCCGTCCTTGGCGATCGGCCCACCGCCGGGTCTCATCGAGCGCGCCCTCTAGGATCACAAGGGAGCGTCCTGGACGGGTCGTCGGATCCTGACCTTGCGGGGCTCGACTACTACGACGCAGCTGAGGAGTTCGTCGAGCGGATGGGTTCTCATGAGTCGCTGGATGAGGGCCAGGATGCTGTCCGGGTCTTGCGTAACGGGCCGAAGAACGAGGACGCCGGCATGGCTGCCTGGCGGGTAGCGCCGCAGGTCACCGATCCCGCGGTCGAGGGTGAGCAGGAGCCTGCCCTCATCCGTTGCTGCTGCCACGATCACCGGATCGCTCTCGCCGGCGAGTTGCTCGTCAGCGACCGTGTGGACGTCATGGCCCTCGCTACGAAGCGCTGCGGCCAGTTCGTGCGGCAGGTTCTCGTCGAGCTTGGGTCTCACGCGGGCAGCGGGTGGATCTCTTCACGAGCGAGCGCCGCTCCGTAGGCCGCGGCGGCGCGGACACCCTCGACGGTCAAGGTCGGGTACTGCCCGAGGATGTCGGCCTCGCTCAGGCCTGCTGCCAAGCAGTCCAGGACGACGCTGACCGGGATACGGGTGCCGCCCACACGGGCTTGACCGCCGACCACGTCGGGGTCCGTCACGATGAGTCCAGCCTGCTGATCCGTCATGCGGTCAGTGTAAGCCGCGGAGCGGGCGTCGACCACGGTGGCTGTGGATGGCGAGGGATGCTCAGGGTGCCGGCACGCCTCGTGCCGGACAGGAGGTTCTCCCATGACCACAGCAACCCTCGTCCTGCCCGCCGCCGGTGAGCGCGACCTTGCCAGCTGGGCAGCGGTCGCGTTCGTCGCCAGCTACTCGAGCCCCGGAACCCGCCAGGCGTACACCACCCATCTGCGGCTGTGGCTCGACTGGTGCGAACAGCACCACCTCGAACCACTGGCCGACGTCCGACGTCCACACGTGGAGCTCTACGCCCGCGACCTCGAGGCCCGAGGTCTGGCCGCGGCCACGGTCGCGCTCAAGCTGGTCGTGCTCACCGGGTCTACCGTGACTCGCGTCGAAGAACAGCTCCTCGAACGCTCCCCAGCCGTCCACGTCCGCCGTCCGAAGGTCTCCCAGGAGTCCACCCGGCTCGGACTCGACCGCTCCGAACTCGGCGCGTTCCTGGTCCAGGCCGGGCTGTCTGGCGGCAACGACCACGCCCTGGCCTGCTTGCTCGCGCTGAACGCCCTACGCGTTTCTGAGGCGTGCGGCGCCGAGCTGTCCGACCTGGCGCTGGCCAACGGACACCGCGTGGTCCGCATCGTCGGTAAAGGCAACCAACCAGCACTCATCCCTCTCGCACCACGCACCTCGCGCGCCATCGACGCGGCGGTCGGTGAACGCACCGAGGGCCCGCTGCTCGCCCGGGCGGACGGCAACCGACCGGACCGCCACGCCGCCGGCCGCATCGTGCGCCGCCTGGCCAGACGCGCCGGGATCGACAAGCCCATCTCACCCCACTCACTGCGGCACGCCGCGCTTCCCCGCCGCGCTCGACGCCGGCTGCAGTCTGCGTGACGTGCAGGACTTCGCACGGCACGCCGACCCACGACAGGCCCGCCGCTACGACCGCGCCCGCGGCGCACTGGACCGCAACCCGACCTACATCGTCGCGACCTACCTCGCCGGCGCCACCGGAGCCCAGTGAGGTGCAGCATTCCGCCCACGGCTGCCGGGTAAGGCGCGCGGCAGCCGTGATGATGTGCGGCTGGTCCGGAGGCTGTTGCCGCCCGTAACCGACATGTGCTTGCTGAAGCCCTGAGGTTGATGCTCGGCACTGATCTACGGCCAGCACCTCCGAAAGGCATCGTGCGGCGGTCAGGCAGCCGGCAGGGTCCGCCGGTAGCGGACCTCCTCGACACACCCCATGGACCTGTTCGACACGGCGTGCGTCGTCGACGCTCCACCCGGCGTGTTCGTAGAACCGGCGAGCTCGCATGTTGCCGGGCACCACCCACAGCACGGCCTGCTCGAAGCCTGCCTCCCCGAGTCCCGTCTGGGCCACCGTCAGCAGCGCCGAGCCCACCCCGCTGCCCCACGCGACCGGATGGACGTTGAGGGCGAACACCTCACCGTGCCCGGCTGCTTCGTCGTCGCGGGCCGAACCGGCGACAACGAACCCGCGGACCCGCCCATCGATCGCTGCGACCTGCAGGACATCCGCATCCCGCTGCAGGCGGGACAGCACCTCGACCCACCACGCGGCGCGGTCCCCGGCGCGCAACCCGTCCAGATACGCATCCGGCATCAACCCCCGATACGCCGCCTGCCACGCTGCGACATGCAGATCGCCGAGCGCTTCCACGTCGCCGAGACCTGGCGAGCGCACCTCCAACGACACCCCGACTCCCTTCGCTCACCCGAGGATGCCACACCCCGACGAGCCATCAACAAGACCCGTATGAGCTCCCCCCAAGCCGGTGATGATGGACGGCCTGGCTCACCTGGCCCGGTCGCGCACGACGTCTGCGGCATCCTGCACCGCGGCGACGCTGGTAGCGAAGTGCTACCGTCGAGGTATGGCCGTGAACATGCACATCCGAGATCTGGACGAGCCCACGCATCGGGAGCTGGTCCGGCGAGCGGACGCTGCCGGGATGAGCCTGCGTTCGTACGTGGTCGAGGTCCTGCACCGCCACGCTGCCCTCCCGACCCTGGAGGAGTGGCTCGACGAGGTGCGAGGAGACCCTCCACTGCCGAGCGACGGCCCGGACAGCGTCACCTTGGTCGAGGAGGGCCGGCGAGACATCGACGTCGCGTGAGCACGCAACTGTTCGTCGTCGACGCATCCGTCGTGGTCGAGGTGCTGCGTCGATCGCACCGTGGCGATGCGGTGGCAGCCAGGATGCGTGGGGCCACGCTCGCGGCACCGGCCCACCTCGATGCCGAGGTGCTGTCCGCTCTGGGTCGACTGGTGCGGGCCGGCGATGCAGAAGCTGCCAGTGCCACTCGGGCGCTCGACCGCCTGGTCCGGCTTCCCGTTGAGCGCCTGCCGATCGCGCCGCTGCTCCGTCGGGCGTGGGAGCTGAGGGACAACATCCCCCTGCGCGATGGGCTCTACATCGCGTGCGCCGAGACGCTCAGCGCAACGTTGCTGACCCTCGACGGACGCTTGGCCCGGTCCGCGCCGGTGCCCGTGGAGCTCCCGTGACCTGTGCGGCGTGCACCGCAGCTCTGGCTGGCTGCCGTCACGCGAACCGCCCGCGACATGGGACGCGAAAGCCGTGGCTGCGTGCGGAGGGGCTCGGCTGTCGAAGCGCCCATAACGCGATGGCCTGGAGCGTCGGGCGAGGGGTACGCTGACTACCAATGAGCGAGATCGCGATGCGTGACCAGAGCCGGGCCGGGCACGTGCTCGGCGGTGCCCAGGTCACCGGCCTCGCTGATGAGGTCACCGTCCGCGACATCCTGCGCACCCGGATCCGGGCGGAGGTCGCGACCTACAACGCCGATCCGGGACCGGTGTTCCGCGGTCTCGTCCAGCCCGCGGACGGGGTCCGCCACAGCGACGGGTTCCGGATGCACCAGCCACGCCCGCTCGAGGCGGAGCTCCTCATCGCGGCCGCGGAGGAGGCGACCAGTTTCGGGCTGCTGCGGTTGCGCGTCGACGGTCGCCCGGTGGACCTCGACGAGATCATCACCCCGGCGGATCACGACGAGCTCGCCGCCATCCTGGAGCGCTCGATCGTCGCCAGCGCCTCCTGACCGGCAGGCACACGCACACCGTCAGGGTCACCGCTGCCATCGACCATCACCGATGGGTGGACGAGCGTGAACTCCACCGACAGGTCGTCGCCAGACCCAGCCGCGCTGCCGTCCTCGCCGCCGCGGCGGCAACTCACGCGAGCGATCTCGGGTTCCTCGCCATCCAGACTGGCGGTCATCAACTTCTCATCCCGATGATGTGCCGCAACGTCAGGATCTGCCCCGAGTCCTTGATCAGCGGCGTTCCCGTCGCTGCCCACAACGGGTCAGGGGACCACGGAGCAAGCGGCACTTCATCGCTGCTGCGTGACCAGTGACCGCGGGGTTCGGGCCTGGCGACGACCGGCGTAGCTGCCAGGGTGGGAGCGCGACTTCTTCCCAACGCGATCACATCGGGGCGCGCTGTCGTCAGCTGTCGGCGTCGCTCGAAGTAGACGGCGAGGTGGAGCATCGGCCGTGCCAGCACGCCGCGCTGGCACAGGGAGAGCAGGACGAGCACCCGACCTATCCGGCCGTTGCCGTCCGGGAAGGGGTGGATCGCCTCCACCCGAGGGGGGACCAACCTCGCGGTCTGCAGGGTGGACCCCGGCTGTCCCGATCCGGTTGTGGCTGCGTCGGAACTCGCCGGGCGTCATCGCTGCACGGTTGGAGCCGGCTGGTCCCCGTCAGCCGGTGGACAGCCGCAGTGGCGTCGGTCAGCCTCTTGACCGTCGTCGCCTCGTAGGCGAGCTCCCGTGTCACTGGGCCCGTGAAGAGCGCCTGGTCGCCGTCGAGCGGCATGCGAACGGTCCCCAAGCCGATCGGACGTGACGGCATCGAGGTCCGCTGATGCCGGCTGACGAACCGGAGGATGCTGTTTGGCGGTCGGGGTGACGTCGCTGCACGCCACCGTCCATCGTGTCCGACCAGACTGCTGCCAGCCGACACCGGGTCGTGGCTTTCGGTCGCCGGACCTGCCACAGTGGCGCCTCGTCGACGAGGATGCCTCGATGCAGATGCTTCCAGCGGTCCGCGATCCGGCCTGCACAGCATGCGCTGGGCCGGTCGTGGTCATGGCATGGACGCAACTGTCCCTCCTGCGGCATGCCGGCTACGGCGAGGCCCAGCGGACCCGGCTCGAGCGCTGCATCACCGCGGGGTGCGGATCCGTTCGGCTCGTCGCGGTGGACTCGGTCGATCCGCGGGCCGCCGCCAGCGCCTGACGGCAGAGCTCGCTGGGTGGCGGAGAAGGAGACCTCGCTGGCCAGCGTGCTCGAGGGGATGCTGCGGGCCCAGTTCGCACATCGGCGTCCTGACGCGATGCGCGCGACGAAGCCCTCATGCGCGACCCCTCGGGGGCGGCGCCGAAGTGGTGCCAACGCGGCCGACGGGCGGCCATGCACCGTGATGGTGATCGCCACACCTGCCTGGACGCGCGCGAGCAACTCGCGGGTTGAGTTGCGTAGCTGGCCTGGAGCAACCGTCGCACCCGGGCTACGAGCGCAACGCCTCGTCCAGGGCCCCCCTCGGAGCGCGGGGAGTGCGCTGCGTGGCCGCTTGCCGTTCCCAGGCGTTGCATGCAGGATGACTGCATGGTCACCATCACGATCCGGGACGTGCCCGACGATGTGCGCGACGAGCTCGCGGCTCGCGCGCGACGGTCGGGTCGCTCACTCCAGCAGTATCTGCGGACGCAGCTCGTCGGGTTGGCCAGCCGGCCAGATCCAGAGGTCCTTGGCGCTCGGGCCCGCGAACGCACACAGCGCACGGCCAGTTCCCTCTCAGCGGAGCGGATCCTCGCCCACCGGCGATCACGACCGACGGTGATGCTCGTCCCTGACGCGTCGGTGGTGACCGCAGCGCTCGTCGACGGGGATCCCGACGGAGAGTGGGCCACCGCGGCACTCAGCGATCACGTTCTCGCGGCGCCTCACCTGATGCCGATCGAAGCGGCCAACATCCTGCGTCGCGCCGCCCTTGAAGGTGACAGCACGGCCGATGCGGCATCGATGGCGCACGGCGACCTCCTCGAGCTGCGTGTCGAGTTGTGGCCCTACGCGCCGCTGGCTGCGCGTGGCTGGGAGCTCAAAGAGGAGGTGACGATGTATGACGGTGCCCACGTCGCGCTGGCCGAACTCCTCGACGCTCCCCTGGCCACGCTCGATCGACGCCTCGCCGACGCGCCCGGCCCGCGCTGCCGGTTCACGTCACCGAGCTCACGCCACTGAGACCGCGGTGCCGGGCACGGCTGCAGCGGTGTGGTCGTAGCGCGTCTGTAGCCTGCGTCGATGAGCCCGCACACCTCACGGAAGACTGGCCCTGTGCCACCCGACTACGGCACGTTCGCTCACCTCGCTGCGGACAAGCGACATCGCTACCGCGAGGTGCTCGGGGTGTTCGCCGACGCCAAGGCGCGGTTCGTGCTGCACCTGCGCCCGAACGACGTCGTCGCCTCCATGCCCTCCCGCGCCGACGGTGAGGAGGTCGACGCGCTGCTGCGCCAACTGGTGAACTGGGGGAACCTCTCCGCCGACCCGGACACCGCCGAGGTGGCGACGGTGGAGGAGTTCTACCGCGCCCGCTTCCTCTACCGCCTGACCGCCGAGGGCGAGGCGACCGAACGCGCGCTGGAGGTCTTCGAGCAGGGGCTGCGGCGCTCCGGGGAGCTCCAGACCGCCGCGCTCGCCGACATCCGCGATCTGCTGCACGAGCTGCGCGACCACCTCGGCGCAGTCGGCCCGAGGCCACCGGGCGGCACTGCCCCGCACCACGACCTCGACGTGGGCAAGGTGCACCTCACCCTGCGCTCGCTGTGGGACCGGTTCGAGGAGCTGACCGACCGCGCGCAGACCTTCGTGGCCAGCCTGCAGCGCACGGTCGACCTGCACGCCATCGACGTCGACGCGCTGCTGGCCTACAAGGACGCCCTGCTCGACTACCTCGAGCGGTTCATCGGTGAGCTCGTGGTCGCGCAGGCGCACATCGCCGCGCTGCTGCGTGACCTGGAGGGCGCGGCCGTCGACCGGCTGCTCCAGGTCGCGGCCGATCGGGAGCTGACCGACGCCCTCGACCCCAGCGAGGACGACCGTGCCACCGCCCGGGCGAGCTGGCAGGCCCGCTGGACCGGGCTCGTCGGCTGGTTCCTGCCCGAGGGGGAGCGGCCCGCCCAGGCCGAGCTGCTGCGCGCCCGGGCCCGCGCCGCGATCCCCGCGTTGTTGCAGGCCATCGCCGAGGTCAACGAGCGGCGCCTGTCACGTTCCGACCGTGCCGGCGACCTGCGCACCCTGGCCCGCTGGTTCGCCACCTGCGACTCCGATGCAGAGGCGCACCGGTTGTGGCGCGCGGCGTTCGCCCTCTCACCGGCACGCCACCTCACCGTCGACCAGGACACGCTCACCGACCGTGACCAGTCGCCCGTCCCGGCTGCCACCAGCTGGCTCGACGCCCCGCCGGTCCGCATCAGCCCGCGGCTGCGGCGCACCGGTCGGACCACCCGGCGCGGACGGGTCAACGACGTCATCGACCGTACGCGGGAGAAGCAGCTCCTCGCGCGGCTCGCCGCCGAGGAGGCCGCCCAGCTCGCGGCCGCCCGCGCGCAGCTGTGCACCGACGGCTCCGTGCGCCTCAGCCAGCTCGGACACCTCGACCGCCAAGCCTTCGACCTGTTCCTCGACCTGCTGGCCGCCGTCCTCGCCGAGGCCGTCGACCGACGCTCGTCCGTGGTCGCCACCAGCGGGGACGGGGCCATCGAGATCGAGCTGATGCCTACCGACGACGATGCGTGGGCGCGCATCGACACCGCGGCCGGCGCGCTGACCGGGCCCGACCACTGGGTGCACATCCGTGAGACCGCCCGCGTGTGGGCCGCCTCATGAGCGCCGTCGACACGCCCATCTCCGAGCTGCGAGAGCAGCTCGAGGCCGCCGAGCGTCACGAGTTCCGGCTCGCGCTGCGGACCCTGCTGATGCGGCCACTGCTGCCTGCCAGCGACGATCGCTTCCCGGCCGTGCGCCGCCAGGCCACGGCGCTCAGGGAGTGGTTCATCCGGGAGACCGGCTGGGCCCTCCAGGTCGACCGCGCCCACGCCCGGTTGCGCAAGACCCCCTCCCGGCTGACCGACAGCACGCGCGGCGCGCGTGCCCGCCCGGCTGACCCGCTCTTCTCCCGCCGGCGGTACGTGCTGCTCTGTCTCGCGCTCGCCGCACTGGAGGGCGAGGAACGCCAGACCGCCCTGGGGCGGCTGGCGGAACGGATCGTCGGCAGCGTGGCCGCCGACGAACAGCTCGCCACCGCCGGCGTGCGCTTCACCCTGGAGACCCGCGATGAGCGCCGTGACCTCGTCGCGGTCGCCCGACTACTGCTCGCGTACAAGGTGCTGCGCCGGGTCGATGGGGACGAGGCGGCCTACGTCACCGGCGCCGGCGACGCGCTCTATGCCGTCGACCGGAGCGCGCTGGCCGCGATGCTGGTCACCCGCCGCCCGCCCACCACCGTCGACGCGCTCCACCTCGACGACCGCCTGGCGGCCATCACCCAGGAACCGGTGCCCGACACACCGGATGCCCGCAACCGTGCCATCCGCCAGCGGCTGACCCGCCGGCTACTCGACGACGCCGTGCTGGCCTACGACGAGCTCGACGACGCCGAGCTGGCCTACCTCACCTCCCAGCGGGCCCGCATCCTCGGCGCGATCACCGAGGCGACCGGGCTCGTGGCGGAGGTCCGCGCCGAGGGCATCGCGCTGCTGGACGACCGTGGCGATGTCACCGACCTACGGCTTCCCGAGGACGGCACCGACGGACACCTCACCCTGTTGCTGGCCGAGCACCTCGCCGGCGCGCTGCGAGCGCGCCCCGGTGTGCCGGTACCGCTCCAGGAGTTGGCAGCACACACGGCGATGCTCGCGCCTCGGCACGCCAGCCACTGGCGCAAGGACGCCAGCGACCCCGTGAACGCGCCGACGCTCACCGCCGATGCGGTGGGCCGGCTGGCGGCGCTGGACCTGGTGGTCCTGACCGACGCTGGCGTCGTACCCCGCCCGCCTATCGCCCGGTACGCGATCGACGAGCCCATCGTGCCATCGACCCTCCAGCTGTTCGGCCAGGACAGGCCGTGACCGACACCCACGTCGCCGCCACTCCACCCCCCGCGCCCGCCGCGGCCAGCGCCGAGCGTCCCCGCCTGCCCGCGCCGGGCCGCACCCGCTGGCAACCCCTGCGCGTGGGCCTGATCAACCTCTACCGCTTCGATGACGAGACCTTCGCCTTCGAGGACGGTCGGCTGCTGCTGCGCGGCAACAACGGCACCGGCAAGTCCCGTGTGCTCGCGCTGACCGTGCCGTTCCTCTTCGACGGCCAGATGGAACCTCACCGGGTCGAGCCCGACGGCGATGCCGCCAAGCGGATCGAGTGGAACCTGCTGCTCGGCAAGCACGACGACCGTCTCGGCTACGCCTGGCTGGAGCTCGGCCGCCGCAACGATCCGGGGGAGGCGGTGGATGACGGCGAGGTGGCGGACGACGACGCCGCGCCGGGGGAGCGCTTCGTCACCATCGGCTGCGGGATGCGCGCGACGGCCGGCAAGGGTGCACCGCGGCGGTGGTTCTTCGTCACCGACCAACGTGTCGGCGAGGACCTGTCGCTGATCGCCGATGCCGGGCACGCGCTCACCCGCGACCGGCTGATCGAGGCGATCGGTGACCGCGGGCAGGTGCTCGACACCGCCACCGACTACCGGCGCGTGCTCGACCGCACCCTGTTCGGCCTGGGCGAGCACCGCTACGAGGCGCTGGTCGACCTGCTCGTGCAGCTCAGGCGTCCCCAGCTGTCCCGGCAGCTGGACGAGTCCCTGCTGTCCGAGGCCCTGTCGGAAGCCCTCCCGCCCCTGCCACCCGCGGTGATCGCCGATGTCGCGGATGCGTTCCGTGCGCTGGATGACGACCGCGACCAGCTCGCGGGCTACCAGGCGGCACTGGCGGCCACCGAGACGTTCCTCACCGCCTACCGCGGGTACGGGCAGGTCGCTGCCCGTCGCCGCGCCAGCGGCGTCACCCGCGCCAACTCCCGCTACGAGCGGCTGCGAGGAGAGCTGCGCGACGCCGAACGTCAGCGGGACGAGGCTGACGTCGAGGTGGCGCGCCTCGAAGCCCGGCGCGACGAGCTGGCGGACGCGGAACGGGCCGCCGGGGTCGAGGTGCACACCCTCGAGGCGTCCCCGGAGATGGAGGCCGCCCGCGAGCTCGACGCCGCACGGGCGCGCGCCGCCGAGCTCTCGGCCGCCGCCGACGCCCGCACCGACGACCTCGCCCGCGCCGAGCGGGAGGCCACCTACCGCGGCGACGAGCTCGCCCGCGCGGACCGCCGCGCGGCTTCCTCCCGAGCAGAGGTCACGGCTGCGGTGGGCCTCGCGGACACCACCGCCTCGACGAGCGGCCTGACCAGCACGCACCAGCGGAGCCTGCTGCCACTGCCGCTGCCCGACGTGCGGGACGATCAGGCGCTCGCCGCCGCACGCCGCGATCTGGAGTCATCGCTGGCACGGACACGGCAGGCCGCCGAGCACCTCGTCGCCCTCGATGAGCAGGTGCGGGCGCTCACCGGTGAGCTGGCGACCGTGCGCGGCCGCCTCGATGAGCGCACCAGCGAGCTCGACCGTGCCCGCGACGACGCCGCAGCCGCCGAGACGGCGCTGGCACGGACGCGATCGGCGACCGCCGGCGCCTTCCACGCCTGGGCGAGTGGACTGGAGGTGCTCGCGCGTCTCGACGTGGCCTCGGTCCTCGAGGCCATCGAGACCTGGGACGGCGACGGCACCGGACCCGTCTCCGCGGCGGCTGACAGAGCGCTCGCCGAGATCCGCGAGCACGCGACCCGACGCCTCACCGACCTCGACGCGGAGCAGCGGACGATCACGGCGGCGCGGGAGGTGACGTCGGCGGAGCGCGACGAGGTGGCCGCCGGGGTGGCGCTGCCGCCGCCCTCCCCGCACACCCGCGACGCCGCCGCCCGGGCCGGACGGGCCGGGGCGCCGCTGTGGCGGCTGGTCGACCTCGCGCCCGGCGTCACCGCCGGAGACGCGGCCGGCTACGAGGCCGCCCTGGAGGCCGCCGGGCTGCTGGACGCCTGGGTGACGCCCGATGGTCGACTGGTCGATGCCGACGACACGGTCCTCATCCCCACCGACACGCCACCACGGCCCGACGGCGGGCTCGGGTCCGTGCTGGTCCCGGCGGTCGCGCCCGGCGACACCGAGGCTGCCGCGGTACCGCCCGAGCACGTCGCGGCGCTGCTCGCCCGGATCGCCGCCACCGAGGACGCAGGGGTCTGGGTCGCAGCCGACGGCCGCTGGCGGCTCGGTCCGCTGTACGGGCGCTGGCGCAAGGACGAGCTCGCGCACCTGGGCCATGCGGCACGCGAACGCGCCCGCCAGCGCCGTCTGGCCGAGCTGGACGTGCAGTTGGCGGAGCTCGACGAGCAGTTGGCTGACCTCGCCCGCCGCCGGGATCAGGTCACGCGCATGGTCGCCACCGCCGAGGCCGAACGCGCCGACGCGCCCGGCGAGGACGCGCTGCGTGAGGCGCACTACGCCCTCACGCGCGCTGGCGCGCAGCTGCAGCACCATCGCGAGCGGGTCGCGACCGTGGAGGCGGAGGTCGCCGAGCGGCATGCGCGCCTGGAGGCCGCCGAGACCGCCCGTGCCGACGCGGCTGCCGACCTCGGCATGCCCGAGCGGGCGGCTGACCCGCAGGCGTTGCTGGCCGATCTCGCCGCCTACCGGGCCGCACTGACCGATCTGTGGGCCGCATGCAAGGTCCACGCCGTCAGCCTGCGCACGCTGGACACCGCCACCGTCGAGAACGACAACGCCGTCGATGAGCGTGACCGCCGGAAGAGGCAGGCGCAGGACGCGCGCCGGATCGCTGCCGACGCCGCCACGCGACGCGACACGCTCCAGGAGGCGGTCGGCCGTTCCGCTGCGGAGATCATCGCCCGCGTCGAGCAGGCCCGCGCGCGCCAACTGCGGCTCTCCGAGCAGCGCGACGAGGTGGCCCGGCGACGCGAGGAGCAGGTGGTCGCCCGCACGGGCGCCGCCACCGCGGCGGCGCAGCTCACGGGCACCCTCACCGAGCAGGAGGTCGATCGCGCCCGTGAGGTCGAGCGCTTCCGCCGGCTGGCGGGTGCGGGCTTCCTCGAAGTGGCCGGCGTCGCGGCCGCTGCTGAGGCACCCGAAGGGGACGCGGCGTGGGCCCCCGACCCGGCCGTGCGCACCGCCCGCCGCGTCAACGACGAGCTGGCCGACGTCGCCGCGGACGACGCCGACTGGGAACGCGTCCAGCGCGGCCTGCATGGCCACTACACCACCCTCGAGCAGGCACTGCTCCCACACGCGCTGCAGCCTGCCGGGACCTTCGACGACGACCTGTTCGTGGTCACCAGCGGCTTCCAGGGCCGCACCACCTCGATGCCCGAGCTGTGTGCCCAGCTCGCCGACGAGGTCACCCACCGCCAGAGCCTGCTCGACGCCCGGGAGCGGGAGGTGCTCGAGAACCACCTCGTCGGCGAGGTCGCCACCCAGCTCCACGAGTTGATCCGCGCCGGTGAGGCGATGGTCGCCGCGATGAACGCCGAACTCGCTGCCCGACCCACCAGCACCGGCATGCGGCTGCGCTTCAGCTGGAAGCCCCGGGTCGACGGGCCCGAGGCACTCGCTGACGCGCGGCGGCGACTGCTCGCGGCCGATCATGTCTGGTCGGTCCAGGACCGGGAGGCCCTCGGTGCGTTCCTGCATGCCCGCATCCGCGAGGTCCGCGACGCCGACGACACCGCCAGCTGGCAGGAGCACCTCACCACGGCGCTGGACTACCGCCGCTGGCACCTGTTCGCGGTCGAGCGCGAACAGGAGGGCAGTTGGGTCCGCCTGACCCGCCGCACCCACGGCACCGGCTCGGGCGGGGAGAAGGCGCTCGCCCTGACCGTGCCACAGTTCGCTGCCGCCGCTGCGCACTACCGCAGCGCCGACGAGCACGCACCCCGGCTGATCGCCCTCGACGAGGCCTTCGTCGGGATCGATGGCGACATGCGGGCCAAGTGCCTCGACCTGCTGGTCCGCTTCGACCTCGATGTCGTCATGACCAGCGAGCGCGAGTGGGCCTGCTATCCGACGGTCCCGGCCATCGCGATCCACCAGCTCTCCACCCGCCCCGGCATCGACGCCATCGGCGTGCACCGCTGGGTCTGGAACGGCCGCGACCGACTCGAGGTCGTCGACGCCGCCACCTCGGAGCGCGCACCGTGACGGTCGACCGTCGGCGGGCGGAGGCGTTGTTCGGCGCCGACCTGGCGTGGCTCATCGACCGGTTGCAGGGCCGGTTCGAGCGCGGACAGCCGCTCCCTGCACGGCTCCGTCTCACCGAGCCAACGGACGCGCAACGCGACGCGGTCGAGCGCCTGACGGGCCGTCGTCCTACCACGGCAGGCTCCATCAGCATCGAGGTGGCCGAGCTCCAGCGCATCGTCGTCAACGCCGGTATCGCGCCCGACCTTCCATCGCTGGTCGAGGTGCTCCGGGGCCACGTGGTCGACCGAACCGCCCGGGCGGCAGCGGAGCAGCAGCGATGGACGGCTGTACACGAGCGTCTCCGCGCCGACGCGACGGAGCTGGACCCGACCTTGGCCGGTTGGGCGGATGAGCTGGTGGCGACCGGGCTGCTGCGCCGGCTGGCAGGTGACGCCGCAACCGCGGCCGACCTCGGTCAGCAGGCCTTGCTGGTGTTCGGTCGGCTGCCCGCCGATGCCGTGCCGCTGTCCCAGCTGGCCGCGACCACCCTGGGTGACAGCCACGCCCTGGACGACGACACCTCGCTGGCCACGCTCGTGCTGCGCGGGATCGAGGCGGTCACCGGTCTGCCGCGGCGCGATCGCAGCGCCGCCGAGCGTCGGGCGCTGTGGGCCCGGTTCGGCGTGCTCCTCGACGAGCTGTCCGCACCGGCGCTCGTCGCTGGGCTGGGCCCAGGCGGCGATGGACTGCTCGCGCGGGTGCTCCGCGCCCACGCCGACGCTGGTGAGCCGTGCCGCGTGACCCTGCGGACGCTGGTGCGCCATCGTCCCGACTGGTCGTGTCTGGCAGGTCAGCGGGTGCTGGTGTGCGAGAACCCGACCGTCGTCGCAGCGGTGACCGACCGCTGCGGGTCCACGGCGCCGGCGGTGGTGTGCACCGACGGGCAGCCGTCGGGAGCGGTGCAGACCCTGCTGGTCCAACTGACGGAATCCGGCATGGCACTGGACTTCCACGTCGACTTCGACGGTGGTGGGATCCGCATCGGGAACCTGCTCGTCGACCGGTTCGGTGCGACGCCGTGGCGGATGGGCAGGGAGGAGTACGAGGCGGCGGCCGCGAGCGCCGGCCGGCCGCTGGGGGCCGCTCCGCCCGAAGCGAGTTGGGATCCGCAACTGACGACCGCCATCGTGTCCCGCGGCCGCGCGGTCCACGAGGAGCAGCTCCTCGACGAACTCGTCCACGAGTTGCTCCTCGCGCACCGCGATCACGAGCGCCCGTGATCCTGGTCGTCGTGCGGGGCCGGAGGTCACCTCGGGTCGGTCCCTGTGGACAACGGTCCCGAGGTGTCACGGGTGCGCGCGAAGGTGGCTGTCCACCCGGCCGGAGCCCGTCCGGTCGGGCCTCGAACGGAGCCGCCGTGGACGACGACACCCTCCAACATGAGATCTTCGCCAGCTTCGCCGAGCACCTCGTGCCCGAGGCGTTCGCGACCCCCACCCGCGCGCACCGTGTGTTCCGTGAGACCTCTGGGCCCGCGCCCACCGACGGGGCTCGGTCACGAGGGCAGGCGCGGCTCCGGTTCGATCGCTGGATCGACGCGCGTCTCGCGGATGCGCTGGCGGCCTCGTGGCCCCACGACCGACCGCTGGTCGTCGCGTTCACCTCCGACGGGCAGCTGCTCCGTCGCTACGACGAGAACGGCTGCGGCCACCTCGACTGCGTCGTGGGGCTCGTCCAGCGTGAGGTCGCCGCGATCGACACCCCGTGGGTGTTCGGCGCCGACCTTCCGCGACCCCAACCCTGGTGGGACATGGAGCTCGACGAGGACGGCAACGAGGCCGGCCAGGTGCTGCGGCCGCCGTCGACCAGCACGTGGACGGCCACCTGGTACGCGGAGGCGCGTGGTGGAGGTGTCGCCGACACCGTCGCTGGCATGCTGCACCTCGATGGCGAGGAGGTCACGTCTGCGGTGCCGCTCCACGTGCGAGCGAGCTGGGCGACACGTGAGTTCCACCGCATGCTCTACCGCCACCCGGCGCGTCGCCTGCATCCGTTGCGGCGGTAGGCCCGGGCGGTCCAGCGCCGATCGGGAGCGCCGGTGCGGGCCGTCGGTCACCGGAACCGCGCCGTCCTTCGCGGCCGGGTGTGGGTGGCGCGCAGGCTCGTGGCGATGACGCCCGCGATCGTGGGCCGTAGCCGTGCGGCGCACGAGGAGCAACTCCTGGACGAACTCGTCGATGAGCTGGTGCACGTCCGGTCGCTCACCCCACGCTGACACGACAGGCGTCTCCCGCAGGCTGGCGTGCTGCGGGAGCGAACGCCACGATGCTCACCCAACGGCCGTTCTCTCGGAGACGCAGCCTCTTCGCCACCGGAGATGCGGGATCGAGCTCCTGCGGCCCCGCCGATGACACCGTGCTGGGTTGCTCGATGTGACGCCCGCTGTGGATCAGGTCTGCCGCAGATCGTCGGGGAGCAGGATCCGGTCGGGGCAGGGGGACCCGACCTCATCAGGGTCGAGCTCGATCCCGGCTCGGATGGCCTCGTGGGCCAGCTACACCGCGTGTTCCCCAGGCGTGTCCGGCCCCGCGTACGCCGGCACCGTTGCCTCGGGTGCGTCGCAACACCGATGGAGGCCGGCCACGACCTCGTTCGCGGCATCGGTCTCGTGGACGTAGTAGCCGGGCTGCTGGCCCGCGCGGGCTGCGAGCTCGGTGAGGGAGCGGTCGTTCAGCCGCCTCTGCAGTTCCCCCGCGATCCCATCCGCGTCGACGTGGTGGAGCAGCGCCAACGCAAGCGCCTCGAGCGCTTCGGCGAGCTCGTGGTGTGTGGCCTGACACGGCCGTGGCCTGACGCAGCCGTGCAGCGGTCCGGGCGCGATCCAGCGGGAGTGTGTCGTCGCGGTCGACCTGCGGGAGCACCTCCACCCGTCGCCATGCGCCTTGTGCTTGCTTGTGACCGACCGCCGCACCGCTCGGCATCGGGAGGAGACCCCATGGGCAAGCCCGCGATCGAACCGAGGACGTGGGCGCCGCCCCGCTCGCCGGGCCGTCGCGGCCCGTGGCGGCAGAACGCCGCGCTCGCGGGCCTGGAGCTACTGCCGATCCCGGGCAGCGGCCCGGAGGATGTGGCGATCCTCCCGGATGGTGACATCGTGACCGGGCTGGCCGACGGCCGGATCTGTCGGCTGACGCCCGACGGCCGCCGGATCGAGATCGTGGCTGACACCGGCGGCAGGCCGCTGGGGATCGAGGTCCGTGACGACGGCCAGTTGGTGGTCTGTGACGCGGCTCGCGGGCTGCTGCTCGTGGACCCGACGTCCGGTGCGATCGAAGTGCTCGTCGACCGCTTCGACGGGCGGCCGCTGTGCTTCACCAACAACGCCGCGATCCACCCCGACGCGTCCATCCTCTTCTCCGACTCGTCGCAGCGGTTCGGCATCGAGCACTTCAAGGGCGACCTGCTCGAGCACTCCGAGACCGGCCGGCTGCTGCGCTGGCGGGACGGCGAGGTCGAGGTCGTTGCCGAAGGCCTGGCGTTCGCCAACGGCGTCGCGCTGAGCCACGACGGTGACGCGGCCTGGGTCGCTGAGACCGGGGCCTACCGGATCAGCAGGGTGTGGCTGGCCGGGGAACGTGTAGGTCAGCGCGAGGTGATCGTCGACAACCTGCCTGCCTTCCCCGACAACCTCTCCACCGGCCCCGACGGCACCGTGTGGGTCGCGCTGCCTTCGACGCGTGACGCCGCGCTCGACCTGCTGCTGCCCCGGCCGCCCGCGCTGCGCAAGGCGGTGTGGGCGTTGCCCGACGCGCTGCAGCCCCAGGCGAAGCGTCTGACCTTCGTAGCCGGTTTCTCGCCCGACGGGGCCCTGACGCACAACCTGCAGGGTCCGGGCGACCGGTTCCACTATGTCACCGGCGTGCGGGCACACGAGGGGATGCTCTACCTCGGCTCGCTCGTCGAGACAGCCATCGCCCGGATCCCGCTCCCCGCCTGAGCGCGGGTAGCGATGACGCTCCTCGTGCGCTCCGAGGCTGGAGGAGCTGTTGCCACGGCGATGGCATCGTGACAGCCTCAGCGCCCTCTGTGCGGTTGACCGCTACCGCTGGGGCAGCTGCCAGGCCCCGCTCCGCATCGACCTAGGCATGGTCCGCCCGATCCGGTACGCCACGACGCAAGGCGTTCCGAGGACCACCAGCTCCCGCGTGGCGGGAACGACCTGCGCGTCCAGTCGCCTGCCGTTCGATCGCCGGCCGAGGCTGGACAGCCCCGTCGATGCAGGTGCCGCCAGGAGGCCGATCGTGGACGTCGAGCCCGGAGGGACCCCCCGGCGGTGCCGAGACCCTGATCATGGGTGCTACCTGGGTGCCATCTGGGTGCCATGACTCCTGAGAGCGACTGAAACGACCCGGAGGTCGGAGGTTCGGTGCGACCTCCTCCCGGACACCGCCGTCGAGGGTGGGTCGCTGCTACCTCGGTCGACGAGGAGTGAGGCGGACGCGCGGCAGGGCCCATCCATCGGATCTTGCTGCGCTGGTCAGGGAGCGGTGAGTGTGAGCTGGTCGACCGCGTGTTCCCGGGTGGCGTCGAGCGAGAACGTCAGGGGGATGGTCTGCCCGTCGCGCCAGGGTTCGGCCTGGTCGGTGTAGTGGCGATGGAACGGTCGGCCCGACTGCCCGGTGAGGTTGATCCACCGGCTGTCATCGAGGTCGCCGAGGTCCACGATCATCCGCATGCTCGGCACCCAGTTGACCTCGTAGCCCTGGTGCGCGGTCCAACCGGTCGCGTTGACGATGTCGGTGCCGCCACTGAGTTCGAGCGGTCCCCGGTTGAACATCCGCTCGATCGGCGCGATGCCGGATTCCCCGAAGGGGCTGTGGGTCAGCGTCAAGGTGTGCATCTCACCCCACCGCCAGTCCGACGGATCGTCGGAGAAGGTGGCCTCCATCTCCTCGGACGCACGGGCCATGGCCGCATGCAGCACGTCGTCCCGGCCGACCAGTTCGGGGTGGCCCGGGGCCTCCCACCACGGCGAGTCCGGTTCGTCCAGCAGGTCGCGCACGGTCTCCCACCAGCGCCCCGAGCCCGTGGGCCAGGCCCACTCCGGCAGGAGGTCGTGGTAGGTGATCTCGAGGAGGTGGCGCCAGGTCGCGTTGAAGGCCGCGGCGCCGGCGGCGTCCGCATCGTCCTGCAGGTCCCAGTCCGCGAGCACCTGCTGCACGAGGGCGACGCCGCCGTGCGCTCGATCGTCCAGGCCCGTCAGCACCGGAACGAGCGTGGCAGCGTTGGCGTTGTGGTTGTCCATCTGGAGGGCCAGGAGGTCCTCCGGGCCGTGCCGGTCGCGGGCCTCCAGGAGCTCGACGATGCGCGCACCGCGATGCCCGAGGGAGACGTCCACGGCGAGGAACGGATCCGCGCCCGGGGTGAGGACGGGCTGGTTGGCGGTGGCGAGGTAGCCGTCATCGGGGTTGAGCGTCCACGGCAGCTCCTCGAAGTCGAGGAACCGGTCCCA
>SL_8KL_010_SEDDRAFT_10001584_pt1 | contig 19754 bp, 19 predicted proteins | sample SodLakKL_010_SED_4_FD_11160 | JGI IMG/M metagenome (IMG submission 11160)
GTTAAGCGAATTGATGAACTGGAAAAGGAAGTAAAACAGAAAAAATAGTTGCTATCTTTGCCGGCCCGTTCCGTTTGTTTTGTTTCTCCCTGCCGGGAAAAACTCCGGAATGTGGCAACAACTAGTCCAACCCTTGAATTATGAATGAAAAGCAAAAAACACTCAAACAGCCTGTAACCCTTGAGGGTGCTGGCCTCCATACAGGACAAACCGTTCACCTCACCATCAGACCTGCCCCGGAAAACTCCGGCATTCGATTTCTGCGTACAGATATAGGAGAAGATGCCTTTATAGAGGCGGACGCCCTGTTGGTTGCTGAAACCGAAAGAGGCACTACCCTTGAGAAGGACGGCATCCGGGTACTTACCGTCGAGCATGTACTGGCGGCCATCACGGGGACGGGCATTGACAATGCCATTATTGAAGTAAACTGCCAGGAAACACCGATTTTTGACGGCAGCAGCAAGGTGTATACCGATGCCATTCTGAAGGCAGGTACGGTTTCTCAGAATGCCTTCAAGGATTATTTTGAGATCAGGGAACCGATCCGGATGTTCCATAAGGAAAAGGATTGTGAGATCATCGCCCTGCCCAGTGACAACTACCGCATTACGTGCATGATCGACTATAAATCAAAGGTTCTCGGTCATCAGCATGCGAGCATGAACCACCTCAATGAATTCAAAGATGAAATTGCAGGTTGCCGCACCTTTGTGTTTTTGCATGAACTGGAGTTCCTCCTTTCCCAGAACCTTATCAAAGGCGGGGATCTGAGCAATGCCATTGTATTCGTAGACAGACCGGTAACACAAAAAGAGCTTGACCGGCTGGCTTCTGTATTCAATAAACCCACCGTAGAGGTGCGCAATGAAGGGATACTGAACAATCTGGAACTGGCTTTCCCGAATGAGCCGGCACGCCATAAACTCCTCGACATGGTCGGTGACCTGACCCTTGCCGGAAAGCCCATCAGGGGCCACATCATTGCCTCTAAACCGGGTCACGCTTCCAACGTACTTTTTGCAAAATTGCTCAAGAAACACATCAAAGCCCGCATTGACCAGGAACAGATTCCTTCGTATAATCCTGATCAGCCACCGGTCTATGACATCAATGACATTAAGAGAATGCTCCCCCACCGTCCACCCTTCCTGTTGGTGGACAAAATCATTGAGGTTACAGACTCCTCGGTGGTTGCGGTGAAAAGTGTTTCCATGAATGAGCCTTTCTTTGCGGGCCACTTTCCCAATGAACCGGTCATGCCGGGGGTACTTCAGATAGAAGCCATGGCCCAGGCAGGCGGCATTCTCGTTCTGTCTACCGTAAATGACCCGGAAAACTATAACACCTATTTTTTAAAGATCAATAATGTGCGTTTCAAACAAAAAGTTGTGCCTGGCGACACCCTCGTGTTCAGAATGAGCCTGATGGCGCCGGTAAGAAGAGGCATATGCCATATGCGCGGAGTTGCCTACGTAGGCAGCAATGTTGTTATGGAAGCCGAAATGATGGCACAAATAAGCAAAAAATAAACCACTGCAATGAACCAACCATTAGCTTACGTCCACCCACAGGCAAAGATTGCCAGAAATGTTGTCATTGAACCTTTTGTGACGATCCATAAAAATGTGGAAATTGGTGAAGGAACCTGGATCGGTTCCAATGTCACCATCATGGAAGGGGCACGCATCGGAAAGAACTGTAAAATATTCCCGGGCGCTGTGATCAGTGCCGCACCCCAGGATCTGAAGTATGCAGGTGAAGAAACTACGGTAGAGATCGGAGACAACACCACCATTCGCGAGTTTGTCACCGTCAACCGGGGAACAAAAGAAAGCAACAGGACAGTGATCGGAAACAATTGCCTCCTGATGGCTTATGTACATATTGCACATGACTGCGTGATTGGCAACAACTGCATTCTCGCCAATGCTGCCAACCTGGCCGGACATATCACCATGCATGATTTTGCCATTCTTGGCGGATTGTCTGCCGTTCATCAGTTTGTAAACATCGGCAGTCACGTAATGATATCGGGAGGATCACTGGTACGAAAAGATGTTCCGCCATATACCAAGGCGGCCAGAGACCCGCTCTCTTTTGTGGGAATCAACTCAATAGGGCTTCGCAGACGTGGATTCACCAGTGAACAGATCAATCAGATTCAGGACATCTACAGGGTCATTTACCTGAAAAATCTGAATGTCAGTCAGTCACTGACCTACATAGAGACAGAAATGGCTGCATCACCCGAAAGGGATGAGATTCTGAGCTTCATCAGCAAATCGAGCAGGGGGATCATGAAGGGCTATTCATACAAGGAGAAATAACCTGCCTGCATGATACAGGTCGATATATCCGGCACAGGCAAAAGGTTCCAGGGTAAATGGGTGTTCAGGGGCATCGACCTGCAAATCGGCCCGGGAAAGAGGCAGGTCATTGCCGGGAAAAACGGGAGCGGGAAATCGACCCTGCTGCAAATGATTGCCGGATTCCGCACCCCTTCTGAGGGAAACATTGCCTGGTTNCTTAAAAATCGACAGTTGCAGCCCGATTTGATCTACAGACATGTGGCAATGGCCGCACCCGGCCTTGAACCAACCGAAGAATTCACTTTTCCGGAACTGATTGCCTTTCACCGGCGTTTTAAACCTTTCCCGGGGAGCCCCGGCACTGACCATATTCTCGAAATAGCCGGCCTTGCAGCCAGCCGGGACAAACTCATCAAATATTTTTCTTCAGGAATGAAGCAAAGGGTGAAGCTGGTAATGGCACTGATCCCATCATCCGGCCTGGTTCTTCTCGATGAACCCTGCACGAACCTTGATGAGGAATCCAGGGAGTGGTACAGGGATCTCCTTCAGCGTTACACCACAGGTAAAACAATTGTTGTCGCCTCCAATCACAACCCCGAAGAATATGATCCGGGAGACCCGATGATCGAACTGTCGCTTTAGCCCGGTTGCCGGAAATTTAGCAGCCAAAGTGGGATTTTTTTATTAATTTCGTGCAGATTTTCACCAAAATTGTTGATTAATACCAGCTTATGGCAACAACATCAGATTTCAGAAATGGTTTGTGCCTGGAAATGAATAACGAACTTTACACCATCGTTGACTTCCAGCATGTGAAACCAGGTAAAGGAGGCGCGTTCGTGCGCACCAAATTGAAAAACCTGAAAACAGGAAAGGTATTGCCCCATACATTCAATGCAGGGGTCAAAGTCAATGTGGCTCGCGTGGAACGCAGGCCTTACCAGTTTCTGTATAAGGATGACCTGGGCTTTCATTTCATGCATACCACAGATTTTGAGCAGGTAAGCATTGAGGAACATCTGATTGATGCTCCCGAGCTGCTTAAAGAAGGACAGGAAGTGGAAATCATGTATCATGCAGACACTGAGACTCCTCTCAGCGTGGATCTTCCGCCGTTTGTGGAGCTGGAGATCACCTATACAGAGCCGGGAGTTAAAGGTGATACCGCCACCAACACACTCAAAGCCGCCACCGTGGAAACCGGTGCCACCGTGAATGTACCGCTGTTTATTGATACAGGTGAGAAAATCAAGGTGGACACCCGTACAAAAGCCTACTCAGAGCGGGTTAAGTAGGATTGTATTTGGAAGGGCACTTAAGTAACAAGCTGCTTGCTACAAAACGATCTCCTTCATATTTTCCGATCAGGACCACTTCATCAGATTGTTCAAAGTCCCGGGGTTTACCGCCAAAAAACAATACCTCGGCTTCTTCATTGTCACCGTCACGCATCGTGAAGGTTAGTGTAAGTGTATTGTCCCTGACCTCCTCCTTTACGGGCCTGGTTTTCACCAATTCTCCGATGATATGGAATTCTCTTCCGGGGTTGGCGCGGGCCTCAGCAAACACCGCATAGGTGTCGGCATTGTACACCGTTCCGATAATCGCACCAAGGGCGATGGCAATGAAAACCAGTCCAAGTAAATGTGACCTTCTCATAGGCTCATTTCCCCTTTCCCGTATTTTTTTCCTCTTCGAGTTTCTTCAGTTTTATCTCGGAAGCTCTGATGCGCTTTTCCAGGTAAAACAAAAAAGCTGTAATGCCCAGGAATATAATTACAAGCAATAAAGCAACCACTATGATTTTTCCTTCAGCCATGCGTTCTGTTGGTTAGTTGTTATTCAGTTCAGAAATTCGATGATCAATCCGGCTGCTCCTGTATAAAAGTGAATATAGCCACCAGGCCATGATAAACCATCCGGCCATGGCCGGGAAAAAAACCTTTCTCATTTCAGGAGCGAGGTCGCCCACCGAAAGAGCGGGATTGCCATCCACCCCGGGGTGAATGGATGCAGCCGCCATACGGGGAATGATCATGATAAACACAAAAAACAATACAAAAGCAAATATGTTGTAGACAGCTGCCAGCCGCCCTCGTTTTTCTTCCTCTTCCACCGAGCCCCTTAAAACCATGTATGCCAGGTAAACAAGCATACCAAGGGCAGCACCGTTCAGTTTCGGGTCATTCACCCAGAAAGCCCCCCAGGTAAATTTGGCCCAGACCATGCCGGTAAGCAGACCGAGGGCTCCGAACAGCAGACCTGTCCGGACAGCTGCCAGGGCTTTCATATCATCTTCGGGGAGCTGGTAAAGCAGGAAGCGTATACTGAACCCCAGCGCAACCAGGAGGATAAATAACATACCGAACCACATCCCTACATGGAAATAGATATTGCGAATACTTTGCTGGACAACGGGCAAATTGGGAACCTCAAAAAGAAATCCGCCTGCGATCACATACACAATCAGTATCGTCCCTGTAATTTTCCACCATTTGTGTGTTATATGCTTCATGGTTGACAGACTATTCTTTCCAAATATAAGGAAATAAAAGGTTGGACAGGACCAGTGTAATGCATATCAGCGATAACAGGATCAGCAGATCAGGGAATGCGGTGATAAATGAAGCCCCTTCCAGGGCCAGGTTAGACAACCTTATCAGCACCAGCAATAAAGGAAGAACCAGGGGAAGCCCCAGGATGGCCATCAGGGTAAAATTGTTCCGGCTTCTTGAGGCAATGGCAGCAATCAGGGTCAGTACCGTTGCGAAAGCAATTGTTCCAAGAATCATATTGACCAGAAACAGACTGAAGGATGCAATGGGGTTCCCCATAAACATCATGAACACAAACAACCCGGCCAGACCCAATCCTGTCATCAGCAAGGCATTGTAGAAAATCTTCGCATTGATCACTCCCCGTGCACTGATCAGGGTATAATAATACAAATGCTGGCTTTCCTTTTCCTGCAGAAAACTTTTCTGGATGGCATTAATGGCGGCAAAAAGCAAAATCAGCCAGAACAGAGCATTCCATGTCCGGAGATCTGCCAGCCCGTCGAAGGCCAGGTAAGCTACAAAAACTGTGGAAACAAGATATAAAATAACCCCGCCGATGGTGGCTCTTTGCCGCCACTCCAGTACCAAATCTTTCCGAATAAATGCCCTTACCTCGGAGAGTTGCATGCCCGGTTTTGTGGATTAATTGTGCAAAGTTAATCCAATTAGGGGAAAAGAGACAAAAAAAGCCCCCCGTCAGGAGGGCTTGGAGGGTGACTAATGGGATTCGAACCCACGACCCCCAGAACCACAATCTGGTGCTCTAACCTGCTGAGCTATAGTCACCGTTTAAATGCGAGTGCAAATATACATTATTTTTACGACATTTGTCAACGTATACAGATAAAATTATTGTCCAACCCCAGGCCCATGCAACCTCCCCGCAACTCCCGATCTGTGCTTGTAATTCCATCCTGGTATCCGCCCCGGGGTGGTGAATTTTTCCGGGATCATGCCAGGGCGCTTGCCGTTGCCGGAATGGAGGTATCTGTTGTTTCACTTGACCTGATCAGCCTGAAACGTAATCCGGATGCGTTGTGGAGGAGAAAAAACATATCATCCGGGTTCGAGCACGGCATCAGGGAATACAGCGCCCCCTGCCCCATTATTCCGTTTCTGGCCAGGCCCAATGCCCGGCTGTGGATCCGAAGGATGATACACCTGGGCATGGGATACATTGAGGAACATGGAAGGCCTGGCATCATTCAGGCGCACAGCAGCATCTGGGCGGGTGTGGCTGCGGCTGCCATCAAAAAGCTCACGGGGATACCCTATGTGCTTACCGAGCACAGGGGCCGCTTTGTAAATAACAACCCGCGGGCCGGGGCCCTGTTCAGAGACTGGCACTACCCGCTNATCAGGGAAGCCTTCGGAAACGCCGANAAAATTGTTACGGTCAGTCGTGCCCTGAACGAAAAGATTGCCAGTATTTCANCTGTGCATGAAGCTGATATCATGACCATNCCCAACCTGACAGATACCAGNTTTTTTCAGGGGAAGCCAGCTACGGATTCACCCGGAACATTCACCTTTTTTTCCCTTGCCCACCTGGTACCGGAAAAGGGGATGGATACGCTGATCGAAGCAGCAGCAATTCTGAAGCATGACAAAACGGATTTTCGGGTGATTATCGGAGGTGACGGCAGCGAGCGTGCATCTCTGGAACAGGCCGTTCGTGATGCATCGATTGACCCCATTGTCCGTTTTACCGGAAAACTCTCAANGGGCGAAGTCAGGGATTGGTTGCTGCACTCCCATGCATTCGTGCTGCCCAGCCACTTTGAGGCGTTCGGGGTGGTACTGATTGAAGCAATGGCATGTGGCCTTCCTGTGATTGGCACCCGCTCAGGCGGACCGGAATTTATCGTTGGTGATGAAACAGGAATGCTTGTTGATCCGGGCGATGCATCCGCATTGGCAAAAGCCATGAGAAGAATGATTGACCGGATTGCGGGCTACGATCAGGCACAAATAACCAGGTATGCCACAGAAAGGTTCAACCCTGAGGTGGTGGCCGGTCAATATACAGCACTCTATGAACAGATAACGGGAGGCAACACCATCAAACCGCAAAACCTGGCGGATGCACAATACGGCCCGGCGTCGAACTAAACCACTTACCTAAACAGGATCTATGGTTCATACCTTGCTGACATATAACAATGGATTTCAATGGATACAGACCGGCAGGGTTTCCTTTAAAGGGTACTTCCTGGATTCCGGAGGCAGGTTCATGACCGGAGAGGCAGCTGCCGGGACTTTTGAGCACGTAGAATCCCCGGGGCAACTTTCAGGACTGCTGAAGCAAATTGACGGGGCCTTCTCTGTGATTATCCGTGCGGCAGACGGACTGCTCGCCGGTGTAGATCCCATGCGAATGTTTCCACTTTTTTATACATGCGAGGGCGGGCAGTGGTGCATATCCGACTCAGCGGAGGCCCTGCTGGAGAGCATGGCATCTCCTGAATTACACAAAAAAGTCCTTCCTGAATTTTTATCGGGAGGATTCGTCATGGGGAAAGACACCCTCGTATCCGGCATTCATAAAACCAGTGCCGCTGAAGTACTCTTTTTCAGTGGCACTGAAAAACCACCTGGCCAGACTTATTCCTATTTCCTCCCGGAAAATTTCAGTGACAAGGCAACACCTGCCCTGAAAGAAGAACTGCATCATGTGTTACAGCGTTTGTCCCGGCGCATGATTGAGTCACTCGGGGGCCGGACAGCCATTGTTCCGCTCAGCGGGGGATATGATTCCAGGCTGATCGCCTGCATGTTAAAAATGCAGGGGTATAAGAAGGTGGTCTGCCTGACTTACGGCAGGCCAAACAAAGAATCACGGATCAGCCGGCAGGTTGCAGAGCAACTGGGTTACCGGTGGGAGTTTGTGGATTACACCGGCATCCCCGCTGAGGGACTAACGAATGACCGATTGTTTCTGAACTGGACCAGCTATTCCGGCAATCTCTCATCCATGCCCTACCTGCAGGAGTATTTTGCCGTAAAAACACTGAAAGAAAAAAAGCTGATCCCTGAAGACAGTATTTTTCTGCCGGGTCATACAGGTGACTATATCGCAGGTAGTTATACCGAGAAAACCATCCGCATCAGGCAAGGGAATACCCAAAGGGCTCAAAGGCTGGTCAATGGCTACTTCCGGTTCTTTCCCCTGCAGAAAGAACAAAAAGAAATTCTGTTCAAAAGACTGGAGGATTGGTTCGGGGCATATCACCCTCCGTCCGGGGCAACTGACGAAAAATATGATGTATTGACGGAAGACTGGGACCTGAAGGAAAAGTTTTCTTCATTTGTGTTCAACTCAGCCGGGGTATTCCCCTTTTTCGGGTATGAATTCCGTTTACCACTGTGGGATAAACAATTTCGTGATTTTTTCCGGGAGGTCCCCTTTGCACTACGTTCCCACAAGAAATTGTATGATGAAGTGCTCGAAGAAAACTATTTTATCCCCCTGAAAGTGTATTATAACAGGGAAGAGATCAGCGAAACACCAAAACGCCTTAAAATACAGCGGATCAAGGACATTCTGCAACCACTGGTGCCTCGCCATATACGACACAAACGGATGACTGAACGGGATTACCTGTGTTATAAACGTTTTACTTTGCCCATGAGGCGGTCACTGGAGCAGGCAGGAAAGCCGGTGCCGGATCAGCTGAACAGTTTCAATGCGATTATTACGCATTGGTATGCAGATCGCATTCAAAATCTGATTACTCACCAAGCTGCCCCTCGAAGTTCTGAATAAACGCTTCCAGGTCATTGGTTTCTTTGTACACACCTTCGTTAAAAAAAGTCAGTACCGCCTCCATGTTGGCCGGGGGGCGGAACCCCGGAATGGCTGTGAGGAGCTCAACGTTCTCATCAAAAAAGACAACGGAAGGATAGCTCATGCGTCCCTGCAAAAGGGCAATGGCAAAATCATGTGTCGGACGGCGTTCCCCGAGGTTATTATTTTCGTATACCGTGCCCCTGAACTCTATGGGGTCTCCCTGTTCGGCATTGAGTTTTACCGGGTAAAAATTATCGTTCAGATAGGAGGCGATTACCGGGTGGGAAAAGGTTTCCGCATCCATACGACGGCAAAATCCGCACCAGTCGGTGTATACTTCCACAAATATCATACGGGGATCTTCTCCGGCCTTTTTCACAGCTTCTTCCATACTCAGCCAGTTGACCTTGCCGTCTTCCGGCCCTGAAGCTCCGGACGCCTGGCCAAAGACCGCGGCAAGCATCAGGGTGAAAAATATGTTTTTCAGCATTTGCATCGCTTTCAGAATTATCGGTTTAATCTTGCAAAGATAGGGTTGTTTGGTCATTACCCGTACAACCTAACACCAGAAAATTCAGATTGTTTGCTAAATTTGTCCATCTTTACCGCAGTGATATTCAAAAAAACAAAAATATCAGCGAATATTAGCCCGGGCAAACTTACCTGGAGACGCTTCCGGCGTATTCCAACGGGAATGGCAGGCCTTGGCTGGATCGTTATTGCAGCTGTGCTTGCCACAACAGGGTACCTGTTTATCCCGGACAATAGCCCACACGCCAATCACCAGCAACTGGAACTGGCTGCCCACAAACCCGGGACCCGGCAGGATGTACTCCATGTGGCAAGAAATGAAACGTACGAACCTCCTTCTTTTATAGGGCAACTATTGTATGGCAAACCAAACCCCCACACCACCATCCCCATTCAGTCATATTGGTTTGAAGCAGACACCCTGTATTATGAAACCTACCCGGGACAGCCCGGCTACCCGGGGCTTGAGGGTTTTTATCTGCTGCCGGATCTACTGTATCACCTGGATGCCGGCACTCCGGTAAGGCAGGTGGCAGATGATACCCTTTTCTTTCGTGATGCGTGGGGGAGTGCACATCGCAGGAGCATCCGGCAAATGCAGGATGAAGTGACGGAAAAACAAATTCGTGAAAAATTATTTCTGCTGGGAACCGATCGTTTCGGACGGGATCTTTTGAGCCAGCTTGTGATTGGCACACGGGTTTCGTTGTCTGTGGGCTTCATTGCGGTTTTTATTTCCCTGCTTATCGGAGTTACCCTGGGAAGCCTCGCCGGTTATTTCCGGGGAAGGACAGACCAGCTGATTGTCTGGCTGATCAACGTCGTGTGGTCGGTTCCTACGCTGTTACTGGCCATAGCCATCACCTTTGCATTGGGCAAGGGGTTCTGGCAGGTTTTCGTAGCGGTGGGGCTGACCATGTGGGTGGAAGTGGCCAGGGTGGTGCGCGGCCAGGTAATCAGTACGAGAGAAAAAGAGTTCGTTGAATCGGCCCGGGCACTGGGTCTGGGAAGCTTGCGCATCATCCGCCGTCACATCCTGCCGGTTATTACAGGTCCCGTAATCGTAATCTCCGCGGCAAATTTTGCTTCTGCCATACTTATTGAAGCCGGCCTGAGTTTTCTCGGCATTGGCGTCCAGCCCCCGGTGCCTTCCTGGGGAACCATGATCAGGGAGCATTACGGATATATCATCCTGGATAAAGGCTATCTTGCCTTCCTGCCCGGGCTGGCCATCATGCTGATGGTCCTTTCATTCATGCTGCTCGGAAACGGATTGCGTGAAGCACTCGACAGAAGTGCCAGGGATTGAAGAATTATCTTTCCTTATCTCCAAGCATGGGTACAAANCTGAANTGTCCGAATTCTTGTTTTTCAAGTTCGTCATCACCATGTTTCACCACCCGGGTCATGATCTGTGTATCCCCTTTNCCNAGNGGAATCACCATCATTCCGCCNNTTTTCAGCTGATCAAGCAGCTTNCGGGGAACCTGGGGTGCTGCTGCGGTTACAAGAATACGGTCAAAAGGCGCAAAAGCAGGCAAGCCTTCATAGCCATCTCCAAAGAAAAGCTTGATGGTGTATTTCATTTCGTTCAGCAGCTGCTTTGTTTTCCGGTACAAAGAATGGTGGCGTTCAATGGTGAACACACGGGCTCCCATTTCGGCCAGCACACATGCCTGGTAACCACTGCCGGTTCCGACCTCCAGTACTTTGTACCCTTTTTCAACCTGAAGCAGCTCTGTCTGAAAGGCCACTGTATACGGCTGGCTGATGGTTTGCCCTGCTCCGATCGGGAAAGGTTTATCCTGGTAAGCGATCTCCACAAAAGAAGAATCAAGGAAGAAATGCCTGGGGACAGCCTGCAGTGCACTGAGGACCTCTTCATTGCGGATGCCTTTTGCCCGCACTTCCTCCACAAGCTTTTTACGTAAGCCCTTATGCCGGTATGAATCATTCATTATACTGAATTGCCTTGATGGTTGATTGTCGGTCTACGAAATTAAGCATTTCACAGACCATAAAAAACTTTACTTTTGTAAAAACAACAACTATTATAAACAACTAACTGCTTTTCATATGGTTAAAAAAATTGGTGTGCTGGGCGCTGGTCATCTGGGTAAAATCCATATCAAATGCATCGTGGCATCTGACAAGCTGGAACTCGCAGGGTTTTATGATCCTGATGAAGAAACAGCTGAACATGTGGCCGACACATTCGGGATTAAGCGTTTTTTCTCAGATGATGAACTGATCAGTGCAGCAGATGTTGTCGACATTGTTACCCCTACCGTGTCGCATTTTGATTGTGCATCCAAAGCCCTTAAACACGGGAAACACGTGTTCATTGAAAAGCCGCTGACAACGACCCTTGAGGAGGCCCGGAAACTGATGGAACTGGCCAGGGAGGCCAGTGTAAAGGTACAGGTGGGCCATGTGGAGCGCTTTAACCCGGCCTTCATTGCGGCAAAGCCCTACCTGAAAACCCCCATGTTCATCGAGGCTCACAGGCTGGGCCAGTTTAATCCCCGCGGAACAGATGTGCCTGTCGTACTTGACCTGATGATTCACGATATCGACATTATCCTGAATGTGGTCAAAGCAAAAGTGAAGAACATATCAGCCAGCGGTGTGTCCATTGTTTCAGAAACCCCGGATATTGCCAGCGCAAGAGTTGAATTCACCAACGGATGTGTGGCTAACCTTACTGCCAGCAGGCTTTCCATGAAGAATATGCGCAAAACCAGATTTTTCCAGCACGAAGGATACATTGCTGTTGATTTCCTCTCTAAGGAAACACAGATTATCAGGTTGAAAGATGTGGGGGCCAGTCCGGATCCGATGGCCATGGTTATTGACATGGGCCCTGAAAAAAACAAAAAGCAGATTTGGGTGGAAAAACCAGAGATCAGACCGATCAACGCCATTCAGACAGAGCTTGAAACTTTTATTGAGGCCATTAAGGACAATACCGACCCGCTGGTAAGCATTCATGATGGATATGCATCTCTGGACCTTGCTTACAGGATCATGGAAAAAATCGAACAAAGTGCAAACTACCTGAGCTGAGTTTTTCACTTCCCATGTTAATAAATCGGTGTAAAAACAGACAATATGTACCACCCCTCCCCGTTATCCTGTTATAGCAGGCTTTCCGGCAGGGTCCGGTCGTGTTTTTTTCTCATCAACGGAGCAGTTGACAGAACCAATGCAGTAAAAAATGGACAAACGCTTACAAAGGATCCAGCTGGCTAAATACGTGCTTTTCGACTACCTTGCAGCAGTCCTGGCGTGGTTATCTTATCTCAGCTACCTGATTGTCAACAACGGGTTTTCTATTCATTTGCTTGCCGAAGAACTGCTGACAGAAGAAACCTTATTGTTCGGCCTGCTGATCATCCCTGTATTCTGGCTGGCCCTGTATTACCTCAGCGGAGCTTACAATTCCATTTTCAGGCAATCGCGCCTCGGGCAGTTCGGCCATACCCTCCTGACATCCCTCATCGGCGTACTTGTCATATACTTTGTAATACTCCTGAACCAGGAGGCCACCCTGATCAAGGGTCATTATCAGTCATTGCTGGTATTGCTGCTGCTCCATATCCTGTTCACCGCCAGTTTCCGGTTCATTCTGTCCACCAACGTCATACAAAGGATCAACAACAGGGAGATCGGTTTCAATACCATCATTATCGGCAGTCAGAAAAAAGCAACAGATATTATCCGGGAACTGGAATCCCGGAAAAAGTCTTCAGGCCAGAAGCTGATCGGCTTTGTCAATGTCAGCAAACAGGAGTCCCATATGGCTGCCGGACACCTCCCCTGGCTGGGCCATATTAATCAGGTGAGGGAAATCATTGAGCAACATGAAGTGGAAGAAGCCATCATTGCATTGGAGGCCAGGGAACATAAGAAAATCAGCCCGATCCTGGCTGACCTTTACCCCACCGACGTAGAAGTGAAGGTTATCCCGGAGATGCACGACATTTTGCTCGGCGCGGTTAAAATGACCGCCATCTTCGGCACCCCGCTGATACAAATCCGTCCCGGACTGATGCCGGCATGGCAGCAATCGATCAAGCGCATGATCGATTTGGTAGTTTCTGCACTGAGCCTTGTCATTCTTTCGCCCGTTTTTTTGGTCACAGCCATTGGTGTAAAATTATCCTCCAGGGGCCCGGTTTTTTATAAACACGAACGCATTGGCCTGCACGGAAAGCCTTTCATGATGCATAAGTTCCGGTCAATGTACGTCGATGCGGAAAAAAACGGCCCCCAATTGTCCTGCGAAAACGATCCCCGGGTCACCCCTTTCGGTCGCTTTATGCGAAAAGTGCGTCTGGATGAGATCCCCCAGTTTTACAATGTGCTGCGCGGATATATGTCGCTTGTCGGCCCCCGGCCGGAGCGACAGCGACAACATTATATTGATCAGATCGTAAAAAAGGCGCCCCACTATAAGTTGCTGCAAAAGATCAAGCCAGGGGTCACCAGCTGGGGGCAGGTGAAATACGGATACGCGGAGAACGTGGATGAAATGATCGAGCGGCTGAAATACGACCTGCTTTACCTGGAGAATATGTCGCTGGCCGTGGATTTCAAAATACTGATTTATACCGTACTGATCATCCTGCAGGGCCGCGGAAAATAAAGGACCGGATATCGTCCGGCTCACATCAGATAAAGCCCTCTTCTATTAATTGAACGATTTCCTCAATGTGCCTGTCTTCCCCGTAAGGGTCATATTCTTCGCGCAGGTTATACCCGAAAATCCGTCCCAGCGACTGCCAGAAAACCGCTGAGAAAGCACCTCGGAACTCTTTGAGTATATGATAGGAAGTCTGATCCGTTTCACGGTCAATCAGCTTGATCAGTATCAAGCCCTGGGAAAAAGTCAGCCGTTTCAGGTCAGCTTCAAAGTTGTCACGGATCTCTTCTTCAGCTTCACTGATAAATTGCCTCCGCTCCCTTTCCGTGTCCAGTTCCATGAGCTCTCTGCTGTATTCCCTGAACATATGTCCGGCAAGCTTGGCATACGGATAGGCCACTTTTACATTTCTTACAGTACGGTTATAGCGATATGCCTCCCATCGACTGCCAAACTCCCGTTCTGCAATTACATTTACCGGGCGAAGTTCAATTACAGGAATGGTATCACCGTTCACCACCCGGGCGGCAACAGTATGCCCCCCCCGAAGCGGATCCCCTGGCAGAACATCCAGGGTGTCAGGCGGGACAGCGCCGGCAAACACAAATAATATGAGCAGCAGAAATTGCATAAATATCCATTGAAAAAAAAAGCGTCCTTTTTAGTTTGAACGCTTTAATTTACAAAAAATTTCAGGGATGGCCAAGTGGCCCTGTACCTCAGGAAGCCGCCCTGAGTTGACTGAGCTGGTTTTCATCCAGCCTTTTCCGGGTATAATCCAGTGTCAGGCGGAAAGTCTCCATCTTATCGGTATCCTTGCCTGCCTTTGAGGGGATGTCATACATGGCATCAAGCATCACGATTTCACAGATGGACCGGAGTCCTCTTGCTCCCAGCTTAAACTCCACTGCTTTATCCACCAGGTAATCAAGCACCTCATCCTCGATAATCAGTTCCACATTATCCATTTCAAACAACTTCTTGTATTGTTTGATCAATGAATTTCTGGGCTCTGAAAGAATCTGGCGCAATGCATCCCGGTCAAGGGGATTGAAGTGGGTCAGCACAGGCATCCGCCCTACCAGTTCGGGAATAAGCCCGAAACTCTTCAGGTCCTGTGGTGCAATGTACTGAAGCATATTCTCGCGGTCTATCCTGCCGCTGCGTCTTGTACCGTAACCGATGGCATTGGCCTGCATACGCGACATGATCTTTTTCTCAATCCCGTCAAAAGCACCGCCACATACAAACAGGATATTCTGGGTGTTCACCTGGATCATCTTCTGTTCGGGATGCTTGCGTCCACCCTGTGGCGGCACATTAACCACCGCACCCTCAAGGAGTTTCAGCAAAGCCTGCTGGACCCCTTCACCGGAAACATCCCGCGTAATGGACGGATTGTCGCTTTTTCGTGCGATCTTATCCACCTCATCAATAAAAACAATTCCCCGTTCGGCAGCGGTTACATCGTAGTCAGCCACCTGGAGCAATCTGGCCAGGATACTTTCCACATCTTCGCCCACGTAGCCCGCCTCGGTCAGTACCGTAGCATCAGCTATGCAGAAGGGAACCTGCATTTTTTTTGCAATGGTCCGGGCCATGAGGGTTTTTCCTGTCCCGGTTTCACCCACCATCACAATATTGGATTTTTCCAGTTCAACACCTTCATCATCCTCAGGCTTCGGGGCCGGATAATTGATTCGCTTATAATGGTTGTATACTGCCACAGAAAGAACCTTTTTGGCTTCTTCCTGTCCAATCACATAATGATCAAGGTGTTTTTTGATCTCAACCGGTTTAAACAACCTGAAAGAGGGAATTTTCTGCTTTTCCTTCTGGGTTTTCTCTTCTGCCACAATCGTGTTGGCCTGCTCCACACAGCGTTCACAGATTTGGGCATCCACCCCGGAGATCAGCATATCAACATCTTTTCCCCCTTTGCCGCAAAAGGAACATTTCCTGGTTTCCTTGGTCATCTCAATGTATTTTTCGTTGGTCAGATCTGATGGTTATTCATGGCGTTTATTGGACAGCAGTACCTCATCGATCATCCCGTATTCTTTAGCCTCTTCAGAAGTCATCCAGAAATCCCGGTCTGAGTCTTCCCAGATCTTTTTGTAATCCTGGCCGCTGTGAAGGGCGATAATCTCGTACAATTCTTTCTTGATCTTCTGAATTTCCCTGGCCGTAATTTCAATGTCAGAGGCCTGTCCTTCGGCACCACCCATGGGCTGATGAATCAGAATACGACTGTGTTTCAGGGCGGTACGCTTGCCTTTGGTTCCGGCTGCCAGCAGCACTGCACCCATTGAAGCAGCCATTCCGGTACAAATTGTTGACACATCAGGGGAAATATACTGCATGGTGTCATAGATCCCCAATCCGGCGTACACCGAGCCACCTGGTGTATTCAGATAAATCTGGACATCTTTCTTGGGGTCGACAGACTCCAGGTAAAGCAACTGTGCCTGGATGATATTGGCGACATAATCATTTACAGGAACTCCCAGAAAGATGATCCGGTCCATCATCAGCCGGCTGAACACATCCATGGTGGCCACATTCAGTTGCCTTTCCTCAATAATGGTCGGGCTGATATAGTTGCCATAGGCCGATGTGTAGTTGTGCATCGTCTGGCTGCTGATTCCCCGGTGACGGGTCGCATATTTGAAAAAATCATCCTGTTGGCTCATGGCTTATTGGTTTTCTGTTTCGGACCCGGACGCATCCTGGCCCTTATCTTGTTTATATTTCTCTGTAACTAATTTAACAAAATCATCGAAGCCAGTCTCCTTTTCCTTCAACTTTAATTTCTCTTTAAAGAGACCCAGGAGTTTTTCATCAAAGAGCTGATCATACACCTTTTTGACCTCATCTTTGTTGGCAGCGATCTGTTTTACATACTGATCAAGCATCTCCTGCTCAACATTTTCCTGGCCATATTGTTTGAGCTGCGCACGGATAAATTTCTCAATCTGGGCGTTGACCTCCTCCGGCTCCACCCTGATATCATATTTTTTGATCAGATGATTCTCCAGAAGCTGCCACCTGAAGGTATCGGCAAACTGGTCAAACTCATTGTGCACCTTCTCTTCGGTAATCTCCTCGTTGTCTTTATTGGTGTCAAGCAGCCATTTTTTCAGAAATGACTCCGGCAGTGACAAATCTGTCTCTTTTACCAGCTTTTCCATTACCACATTTTTGAAATGCTTGTCCGCATCTGCCTGGTACTGCTGACTGATCTGCCCGGCCAGATGCTCACGGAATGCCTCTTCCGTTTTGATATTCTCTTCCGGCGCTACTTTTTTGAAAAGCTCCTCATTGAGTTCAGCAGGCTCCACACGGCTGATGCTTTCTACCACAAAACGGAAAAGCGGACTGTACTGGTCAAGCTCCTCCTTTTTGACCCCCACCATGGCTGCCGCTTCTGTTTCTGAATCTACGGCTTTCACAATATCCATCTCAACGGTGGTACCAGGCTTGGCTCCCACCAACTGGTTTTTCAGCTCTTCGTCTTTCAGGTACTGAATGTACACATTTGCTTTGTGGGTATGACCTTCATCCTTGGGTTTACCAGGCGACTCCATTTCGGTGAACTCACCAAAAAGCACATCCTCGGCTTCAGCGGTACCCGGATTGGTCATCTTGCCATAACGCTTACGGATATCTTTCAGGTAGTTATCCACAATGTCATCTTCCACCTTGATTTTATGGTATTCAACCTCTATGTCTTCCGATAACTCCAGGTCAATCTCCGGAGCCAGGCCGATCTCATAATGAAACTCAAATTCAGTCTGATTGTCCCAGTCTATGGCGTTGGCCTTTTCATTGTCCGGCAGCGGGTTCCCAAGCACATTTAACTCGTTCTCCTTGATGTAATTATAAACGGCATCAGCGAGGATCTTATTGACTTCCTCAGCCAGCACACTTTTCCCATACATCTTTTTTACAATGCCCATGGGCACTTTTCCGGGCCTGAAACCGGGCATCTGGGCCTTCTTCTGCAGGGTGCGAAGCTCTTTATCAACCTGGTCGCGATAATCTTCTTCATTGAGAGAAACTTTCAGCACTGCTTCCAGGGGGGCGGTGTTTTCCTGTACTATATTCATATCGTTCAATCGGTTTTAGAAACAGCAGCCAGGCTGTCTGTTTCAGCTTTTCAAAAATAAAAACAACCCCGCCAGACCAGGAACTTCATGTCTATTACGGGGTTCAACAATCCTGTTTATTGTGCGGATGGAGGGACTCGAACCCCCACGCCTCTCGGCACCAGATCCTAAGTCTGGCGCGGCTACCAATTACGCCACATCCGCGTTCCTGAAAATTGGAGTGCAAATATACGATTTTTTACGCACCTGACATGGATGAGTGCCAAAAACTTAAGTGCTGACCGGGGCAGACGTGGTCTTCTTTGGGATGGAAAAAGTAAACACTGTGCCTTCACCTTCTCCGCTGGAGAGCCGGATGGTACCACCCTGTTTTTCAACAAATTCTTTGCAAAGCAACAGCCCAAGCCCACTTCCCTTCTCATCCCGGGTACCATAGGTAGTATAAACGGCATCCACACGGAAGAGTTTTTTCTGATCCTCATCGGATATCCCGGTTCCGTTATCTGCCACAGAGATCTCCACCATGCCGTTATGTTCATCCGACCGGAGTTCCACGCCTCCCCCCGGCTCGGTATATTTAATGGCATTAGACAAGAGATTACGGATAATGGTGTTGGTCATGTTGACATCCCCCCATACCACTAGCTGCTCATTCACTTTGTCACTGACCTCAACACCTTTTTCCCTTGCATTCGCCGAAAACAGGTTGATATTGTCACGAATGATATCCTTCAGTTCAAAAAATTCGGGGTTGTAATGGATCTTACCGGTCTGCGAACGCGACCATTGCAGCAGGTTTTCAAGCAGGTTGCTGATCTTGACGACAGACTTATCCAGTTCCAGGGCCAGCTCCTGCAGTTCATCCTTATCCAGATCCTGGATGTCTCTTTTCAGTATCCTGGAGAAACTCACAATGGAAGCAAAAGGATTGCGCAAATCATGTGAAATGATGGAGAAAAACTTGTCTTTGGTCTTATTGGTTTCTATCAGGTGCTTCTCCGACTCCTGCAGTTTGTGGTTGAGCTCTTCCACTTTTTTCTTCTGCTCTACCAGTATCGTATTGAGTTCCTTGAGCTGGGTATTGTTCCGGCTGATCTCGGCTTTTTGCGCCTCCAGCATTTTATTGGCCCGGTTGGTCATGCGGAAACGACTGTAAACAAGCAACATCAGAATCAGGATCAGGCCTGTAAACAACAAAAGAAAATTCCGGAACTGCCGCTGCTTTTCAAGATTCAGCGCATTGATCTCATTGGTTTTTCTCAGCAATTCGATCTCGTTCTCCTTGCGTTCACGGTCGTACATCATCTGCATCTCAATGACCCGTCGCTGACTTTCATGGTCATAAATACTGTCCTGTATGGCCAGATAATCCTCCTGGTACCGGAAAGCTGTCTGGTAATTGCCCAGGCTTGCCATCACGTCACTTAATCGGGCATAATTGTCTGACATCAGGGAGGGTAGAGACAGTTCCCCTGCCATATTGAGGCTTTCGCGGAAATAATCCCTCGCCGCGTACAACCGCCCCATGGAAACGTATACCTGCCCAAGATGATGGTAAACCCTGGCCACGCCCCGCTGGTCACCTACCTCACGGTATAAGTCCCGTGAACGGGTCAGGTTACTGATGGCTTCTTCATAAGATTCTTTCTGATGATAAAGAGTGCCAATGTTCCTGAGGGTAGCGGCCATTTCCCTTGTATCCTGATACCTTTCCCGGATCTCAAGAGACTCCATGAAATAGTCGAGGGCCCTTGAATAGTGTCCACGCAACTGGTTAACCCGTCCAAGGTTATTCAGTGAAAAAGC
>SL_8KL_010_SEDDRAFT_10001588_pt1 | contig 19713 bp, 16 predicted proteins | sample SodLakKL_010_SED_4_FD_11160 | JGI IMG/M metagenome (IMG submission 11160)
AACACGACCCACACCTAGACAAAAGAGAAGAGTCAAGAAAGATTATTGAGGTCTATCCACACCCGTCCATGGTAGCTCTTTTTGAACTAGACAGTATTCTGAAATACAAAAACAAGCCGGGCAGAGACTACGACTTTCTATGGGAGGAATTCCGCAAATACCAAGAAAATCTGAGGGGACTGGAAAAATGCGATCCTTCACTGCAGATACCTGAACATATATCCAAAAAGGAATTAAATGGAGTCAAAGGAAAGGAACTGAAGAACTACGAAGACATACTTGATGCCGTATTCTCTGCATATATCGGCCTGTATTACTGGGCAAAACCCGAGGACTGTGCAGTACTTGGGAACATGGATGAGGGATATATAATGACCCCTCTCAAGAACGGGATGGAAGAAAAGCTAAGTGAGATAAGATCACAGAAAAGTCTGGGGTCCTTTGATGAATAAAGATCTACTCTGAGTTTGAAAGTAGTTGGTACATCTCCTCATCGAGTGTTATCCTGTTGGAGACACTTGAATCCTTCTTCTCAACTGTCCCTTTCTGGGAAAGATCTTTGATGATCCTCGAGACTTTGACTCTGCTCAGATCGGTCTCCTTGGTTATATCACTCTGAAGCATTTCACCTCCGTTATGCACAAGCTTCTGGATAACCTTTCTGCTTCCTTCATCCAAAAACTCAAGGACCTTCTCAGCTCCCTGTTCCATCTCCTCCTTCTTCTCAAAAAAGGACTTCGAGACAAGGTAGTAAATAAGAGAGCCCACGAAAAGACCGGAAAGAGCTACAGCAATCAGAATCGTAGTAACAGGAACAGTACATGGACACATGGTACCTCCACCAGGAACCGTCCATACGTAGAACAAAGCGTAGGCTACAAAGCCCAGAAAAGCCGCAATGAGCAAAACTACTTGTAGAGTCCTCTTGACCTTTTCGTCCATATCATACTAGTAAGCTATTTTAGTCCATAAAAAGTTTTCCAGTAATCTTTGCGTTGCAGATAATTCTACATAGCCTTTTACCTCCCATGAAAAATCAGTTTTAAAAGCCAGGAAGAACTATAAAACTATATGAGCAACGACAATCTCGTAGTAAAGATTTCACTTGTTCTGCTACTATTGTTTTCCTTCTATATACTCTGGCCCTTTGTATCCGCACTACTGTTTGCAGTAATACTTGCCTATTTCAGTTACCCTGCATACCAGTGGATGAAAAACAGGAGTACAGATGACATAGCTGCTTTAAACCTTGTGGCAGCTGTCGCTGCCGTTTTGATAGTAATGATTGCCGAGGGCTTGAGAGTCTTGCTGAGAGAGCTCAGCAAACTTTACCATGCTTTACCTGAATTACTGGAAGGTTTCGAAGCGATCGAAGGAATAGAGTTCATGGGTATAAGAGTTTTCGAGGAAATCACAGACTACGGCCTCTCTGCTGCAATGGGCTATATAACAGGACTAGGAGCAAGAATACCGCAGATGTTTTTCTCACTTCTCGTTTTCTTTGTCGGATACTTTTACTTCCTCAAAAGAGGCAAAGAGCTGTATAGGTACATAAAGGAAAGCCTGCCCCTTGAAGAGGAAAGAAGGGATAAGATAATAAAAAAGGTCAAGCTCAATGTCGATGCCTTCATAAGGGCCGAAATAATTATAGCGATAGCACAGGGTACCGTGGGTGGTATTATCTTCTACACTCTAGGACATCCTTATCCTCTATTTTTCGCCATAGTAATAGGCATACTTGCCTTCATACCTGTTGTAGGGCCGTCATTAGTGTACTGGCCTGTAGGGCTGTTTGAGATCTTCAGACAGAACTACATACTCGGTGCATCCTACATAATCACAGGCGTTTGTGTCATAAGCACAATGGACTACTTCCTCCGTCCAAGGATAATGGGAGACAAGGCGAAGATACATCCTTTCGTAGTTCTAGTAGGATTCCTAGGAGGAATATACGCCTTCGGAGCAGCAGGGATAATTATAGGTCCTGTAGTACTGTCGCTTGGACTGATACTGATAGATGAACTCAAAAAGGAGTATACGAGCTAACTGCCCAGTATCTCCTGATCTTCCTTTGTGTCGAGCTGATCCTTCACCTTTTCACCTATCTTAGGTCCAAGAACCTCCTTTATGCGTGCTGTAGGTGCTGATCTCAGATCAGAAAGGCTTTTGAAGCCTGCCTTCCAAAGTTTCCTGGCCCTTACTCTTCCAACACCTCTTAAACGTACAAGAGGAACAAGCTCCTCTCTTACGCCGTGTTTGAGACGTGTTCTCAGTTTCCTGATAGGTTTGAGCTTATCCTTCATATTAAGAAGTCTTGCAAGTTCCTGCATCGAGTAGAGAAGCCAGTCGGCAATCTCCTTCCTGCTTCTCAATCCACCCGGTGTTTCCCCGTACTCCTCCATAAGCTTGTCTTCTCCTTTCTCCTTTATCCAGTCCTGTAACATGAGAGCTGTCTTCACTGCAGATAAAAAGTTCTCGTAGCCGAGATCCCATGGTGAAGGAGCAGGTTTAAGCAGCTCGTTCTCATGCTTCGCCAGTTCCTCCTGAATACCGTCGAACTCTCTGTCCTTCATTCTGAGAGTTCTCATCTCACCTGTATTGCATATAAGAGCAAGAAGTCCGAAGGCTGTGTACTCGCGCTCGGNCTCCAGACCANCTAGAAGCTCGTGCGCTGAATCAGGATCCAGATATAACTCGGCTACCCTCTTTCCTACTCTTGTAGGTTCCAGCTCTCCCCTGTCCTGTTTTATCAAGCGCCAGTCCTCGAGCTTACCCAGAATTCTATCAAGCTTAGACTCTATTTTCCTCATATCGTTGTACTGGTGATAAAAAAAGGTCTTGGACAGGAAGTCGTTCAAGGATTCCTTGTCACGGGTCACTCTAGTGGCTATGAGAGAAAGTATATGTGTCCTCAGGACAGGCTCGACAGCCAGCTTAGAATAGATCTCCTCGGCTTCGCCTTCGATAAACCTTTCCTTCAGCTCCTCGGCCTGGTTCTCGTTCTTTCCTATAAGTATAGCTTCACCGTAGTCGTCGTATTCCGGACGTCCTGCACGGCCACTCATCTGCTCGTACTCTAAAACGGGTATGAATGCCATACCTTTATCAGGATGATAACGCTTTGCATCACGGATCAGGACGCGGAAAGCCGGAAGGTTAACTCCTGCAGCCAGCGTAGGAGTAGCCGAGATCACCTTTATCAACTTATCACGGAAAGCGTCCTCTATAATGTTCCTCTGACCGTTTGCAAGTCCTGCGTGGTGGAAGGCTGCTCCTGTCCTCACACATTTGGCGAGCCTCTTGCACTGCTTCGTGGGCTGTGACGGAACGTTCAATATCTCCTCGGCTAGCTCGTCCAGTTCGTCCCTTTCATCACCTGAAAGATGGTGGTTTATCTTCTCCCCTGTCTTCTCGGCTATTGACTCGGCGTTCCGCCTGGAGGAGGCAAAGATCAGAGCCTGTTTACCCATATCCAAGGTGTGGTCTGAGATAACATGCTCTCCTCTTCCGCTTTTCTCAAAGTCAAGGTCCTGCTGATTTTCAAATTCCACCATGCTGCCGTTAAACACGCCTTCGTGAAGCTCCACGGGCCTGTAGTCCGAGGAAACAAGCTCTGCGTCGAGCCAGCCTGCTAGCTCGTCGGCATTGGATATAGTGGCTGAAAGCCCCAGGATCTGCGCATCCGTGAGCTGCCTAAGCCTTGTGAGGGTTACTTCAAGAGTAGGCCCACGTGATTCGTCGTTTAGGAGGTGGATTTCATCAGAAACGACAAGCCCTATATCTTCTGTCCAGGAAGGGTTATGCCTGAGAATCGAGTCCATCTTCTCAGAGGTGGTTATAATAAGGTCGTGGTTTCCAAGTCCTGAGGCCGAGGAGTCGTAGTCACCAACGGAAACGGCTACATCCATGCCGAGATCCTCGTATCTCTTGAAGTCATCGTACTTCTCCTGCGCAAGGGCACGGAGAGGGACAATATACACACATTTCTTATTCTCTTCTATTATCTTCTTAAGGAACGCGAACTCGGCTATAGCGGTCTTGCCTGAAGCTGTTGGGGCCGCAACAACCATGGATTCGTTTTTCAGAAGTCCGGATCCCACAGCCTTCTCCTGTGGAGGATTAAGCTCCTTGATTCCCCTGTCGGTGAACTTCTCCTTGCTCTTTTCAGGAATATCCAAGTCTTCTATCAGCATGACTACATCATTAGAAATGGATTCTTTTAAATTACAGTCTGGGAAATTCATCAGCAAACTTACTAACTGAAGATATTTTTCACTGAATCAACTACACCTGAAAGATTCAGTCCTCCTTGACTTCCGTCCAGATAAACGTCAACTAAATCTGGGTTTTCTGAAGTATTCTTCATCATCTCCTTAATCTCTCTTCTACTGTAACCTTCCTCAAGATATTTCTCAATCCAGTTCTCGATGTACTCGGGGACATCACCTGACCCAGAAGCTGTGAAGTTGAGATTGTCACCAAGTAAGAGATATGCAGCAACTGCGACAATTAAAACAAATACAACAAATATACCAACCCAGATTAAAAGTGATGTATCCTCCTCCTGGACCATAAAGGAAGCATCTTCCTGGGTAGATGAATACAGTTCATCATCCGCTTCAACAGTAACTTCAAGTCTATAATCCCCTGGTGGCAAATCATCAAAATAAGAGGAGACCGTCTCGAAGTCCTCGACAGTCAACTCCTCGTAAAAATCATCCACTAGAGAACCACCTGCATCGTAAACAGCTCCCTGAACTACTACATTTACAGGCTCGTCTTCCATGTTACCCACCTCAGCAGTGTAATGGACTTCATCACCTTCTTTGTACGTAGTAGAATCAAGCGATAAGCTGAGTCCGAGTATATCCATCTCATCAACCTCGGGTTCAACGACGGTTATATTCACTGGAACTTCAACATCTTGATCGAGCTCAGATACATTAACTAATACAGACCCTGTATATTCACCGGTATCAGTAGCATCATCAGTTTCAACTACCAGGTCAAAGTCCTTCGTCTCATCGACGGCAAGTCCGGCTTCGGTCACATCAAGCGTAACCATATCATCCACATCTTCCACGGAAAACTCAAGATTAGCATCACCGTATCCTTCATTAGCAAGAGAAAATGAGGTCTCAACGGAATCAGGATAAGAAAGTTCCGCGTCCACGGACTCTTCAACATCGATAACAGGACTGTCGTCCTCAACAAAGGTTGCATTCAAAGCTTTAGTTTCGTTGAAAGTAACCGTTACATTTGCTTCAGTACTTCTGTAGTCACCAGCCCAAGAATCAAAAACCCAACCATCATCAGGAACAGCTGTCAGGTTCACTTCCTCCCCATCATCGTACTCGTCCTTATCAGGATAGGTAATCACATCCCCCTCCCCTGAGATATTCAAATGGAGGTCAAAGGGTGGCTTCTCGGAAAAAATACCAATTATACTTTTGTCATTGTCCATCGTAACATTATCGGAACTTTGGTTTGAATCAAAGTCACCGGACCACTCAGAAAACTCCCAGCCTTCCTCGGGTGTAGCATTCAAAGTAACTTCAGTTCCGTTCACATATTCCTCTTCATCAGGATACCTCGACACGTTCCCCTTTCCTATTACTTCAAGATCAAGTTCATGGGTTATATACTCAGTGAAAACAGCAACAGCATCCTTATCACTATCAACCGTAACTTCGGTTTCACTCTCGTTTGATTCAATGTCACCAGACCATTCAGTAAAGTTCCATCCTTCTTCAGGTACTGCATTTAGAGTAACGTTGGTCCCTTCCTCGTAAATATGGCTTCCGGTCTCGGGTTCAGTGCTTCCCTCGCCATCGGTATCTATAGACAAGGTAAAGTTTTCCTTGTGCTCCTCAAAATATGCATCAACTTCCCTGTCACCATCCATCAAAACAGTAATCTCTTTGTCACGGCTATGGTAATGTGGAAGTATATCTCCATCCCAGCCGATGAAATCATACCCCCGAGGTTCCATTGCTCTAACGGGAACCATCTCTCCGTGATAATGAACATGGCTCCCTTCGCTTGGGTATGTATCACCCTCTTCGATGACATTTATATCAAGAGTATGCTCATAACTAGGATCGACATTCTCAAAGTACGCTATAAGCTCCTTGTCTTCGTCCATCACCAGATCTATTACACTGAGCTCCTGACTGCCGAGGGGATAGTCACCTGTCCAATGACTAAATGTGTAATCTTCTCCTGCTGTAGCATTGACTGTAACGGTCTCACCTACGTCGTATGTATGCAATCCTTCAACAGGATCCGTACTACCTCTACCAAAGACACTGAGAATTAGATCAAAATCATCCACGACTTCTACAAGAACTTCTTCCCTTTCCTCCTCGACTTCTATTGTAAGCAAGAAGGGTGAATCAGCAGAGCTACCTGATCTGGGCGTCCAATCAAAGCTTCCTTGATATGCTTCACCTCCATCAACTTCCTTATCTTCTTCGACGTCCTCAAAAACAGTATCACCATCATTGTCCTCTACTGTGAATTCAATGTCTTCGGATCCTGGGAGATTACCGACGTTTTTCAAGTAGTACTCGACTACAACTCTTTGCCCCTCGCCGTACTTTTCTCCTTCTTCCGGTTTATCTATATCGAGCTCAAACTCAGACTTTCCTGAAAAGCTTGCCAATATTTCTTTACTCTCCTCGAGAAAAATGCTGGTTGCTTTTTCCTCAGTATAAATATCACCTTCCCAACCAACAAACTCATAACCATCATCAGACTCCGCAACAAGATCCACCTCCTCACCGCTCCTATACTGAAACTCTCCTTCACCGGGCTCCAGAATCTCACCTCCTTCGGTTGAAGAGAGTATTATTTCAAGGTACTCAGAAAATACAGGATATATCTCGTAGTCATCGTACATAACAACCTCGGTTTCCGGTGATGCGGTGTCCTTAACCGCTTGAACTTCCCCCTTCCACCCATCGAAATAATGGTCTTCACGAGCTTCAGCAACTAGGTTGACCTTATCTTTCGGTCCTAAATCAAACTCCCCCTCACCGGGCTCCAGGACATCTCCACCGAGCCTCTCTGGAATAGAAAGGGTTAAGTCAGGGTCATATATGGACCAATGTGACACTGTATCCCCATTAAGTTCCCAGTAGAGATAAGGAAACCCATCGTTCATATCCTTATCCTCGTCTATAACACGCTCGATGTCCCATTCAAGATCACGGAAAAGGTGGTAGTCCCTCATTTCATCGTTGCTCAAAGAATATAAGTTCTCTTCGGTGCCTTCGTTCAGGCCAATTGATTCGTACTGGCCTGTTTCCTCGTAAGAAGAAACTGAATCCTTTACTGTTCCCTGTTTATTTATACCAACCAAGCCTCCTACTCCGTCTTCCCCGGTAACAGAGCCAATGGAATGCGTCCTTTGTACATTACTATAAAGATCTTCCGTTGACCCTACAATACCACCAACCCCTTCAACACCCGATACACTTCCTGAAAAATAGGAATCTAAAACGGAAGAATCTCTACCTAAAAAACCTACAAGACCGCCTACACGCCGATCTGAACCCTCAACATCTGCCTTCGAGGATGAAAGTACAAGCTCCGACTCGCTTCCGAAAAATCCAGACAAACCACCGACCTGTGAACTACCATCTATCTCACCAGTAACGTAACATCTGTACAATTTTCCGTTGTCAATGTGACCGACAACGGCACCAGTTGATTCACCTCCTGTTATATCTACATTCACAAGGTCAAGATTGCTTACGTAATTTTCGGAATCTATGTATCCGAAAAGACCGACGTAGTTCTCCTGAGGCCTATCCATGTACAGATTATTTATTTCATAGCCCTGAGCATTAAAGAAGCCGCGGAAGGGTTTACCCGGGCTGGCGAGTGGTTCCCATCCTTGAGATGCACCTCTTTCATAACAGAATTCCTCTACTCCTGGATATTCATCAGGCTTATCGTAGCTTTCCTCGTCACAGAAGTCCAGATCACTCCCAAGGTAATAGTCTTCGTCGAGGTCATGTCTTATATCGTAGAGGTCCTCGACGCTTTCAATGAGAACCGCTGAATCAGCAATATAAAGTCCTGTCATACCCTGGAAAAAATCTCCCATAGTATCAAATCTCTCACTGCTTGTATGTAGAAGCGTCACAGAAAGAGACAAGGCTACAATTGCTACCAGAACAATAGACAGAGGTCTCTTCATGTCTGATAATTAATTATAGATATTTATAACATTTTGCAGATGGTTTAAAGTTATTTAAAAGATGGGACTTTAATTAACTGAGGGTGTATGAAAATGGAAGGGGACTTCATTGTCATAGAAGGTATAGACGGATCCGGAACTACAACCCAAACGAAACTTCTCTGTGAATGGCTGGACAAAAAGGGTAAGGAATATGTCAGGACCCAAGAACCTGTAAAGGAAGAGCTTCATATAGGCAAAGTAATAAAGGAGCATCTCGTCCAGGACGACGACGACCACTCACCTGAATCAATAGCCCTGGCCTTTGCTGCAGACCGTCTCATACACCTCGAAGACAGAATAATCCCGGCTCTCAAAGAAGGCAAAACTGTGGTTTCTGACAGATACTACCACTCTTCTATGGTCTACCAGCCCGAGCACGGCGCCGATCTAAGCTGGGTCAAGGAGATAAACAAGCACGCAAGGAAGCCCGATGCAACCATAATAGTCGACGTTCCAGCTGAAGAATCTATGAAGAGGCAGCAAAAGAGAGACGGCGGGGAGAGCTCAGTCATATTCGAAAACCTCGACTTCCAGAAAAACATAAGGGAGAGGTATATAAAACTGGAGGAAGGACTGGAGGAAGACATCTATATAGTCGACGGGGTTAGAAGCAAACAGGAGGTACACGAAGACGTAGTAGAAATCGTCAGAGAAGTAATGGAAAAGTAAACTACTCAAGGCCTTCGTCGCATTTTTCTATACAGTCCGTTGGAATCTCTTCTGAGAGGTATAGCTCATCGTTTGCCTTGTAGAACTTTAAACCGTCCTCCCTTGCCTTTTTACAGTCTATTTTTAGTATAACCGGATCGTCTGTTCTTCTCTCACCGACTTCTCTTGCTATTTCCTTTGATGAAGAAAGGTGGACCATATTTCTGTCCCTCGCCTCCAGGCCGTTTATCAGAATCTTGTAAGCGGCCTTGCTTGTAGTTCCGTGGTAGAGCTTCTCAACATCCTTGTCTTCGGGTAGGTCGATTTCTATATCCAAGGAATGGCCGTAGAGCGCTCTTATCCTATCGTCCTTTATCTCGTATCTCCTTTTGCCTTCTTCGACCAACTTTTCGACGAACTTCCTGTCGATTTCAGAGAAACGCTCCTCCAACTTCTCAACGAGTTCTTCGATGTCCACGAAGCCGTTCTCATCCATATCCATTCCTTCGGGATCGTGCCTCAACCAATAGGACATCTGCTTACTTACATCGACTTTATCCATACTATCACTCAAGTTCTAGAGTTTCCCACTCTATTTGATTATCTTCGACAGCTTTCTTAATCCTCCTCTGAACCGAACTAAGCTTACTACTCCCCGTCTTTACATCTGCAAGCACTACTTTTATATCTTCCGCCTCCTCGTCCATTCCATCAAATATGACATAGTCAACAGGCGATCCCAGGAAACGTGCATCCGAAGCCCTGTATTCGAACTCCTCGGTAAACGGTGCAATGTGCTCGGATATCTTTCCCTTTAGCGTGGACCTACTCCTGCTCAAAGCGTCCTTCCTTATCTCCTCTTCCCTCTCTTCAACCTTCCTTTCCACTTCGTATTTTACCTTCCAGCGGAGATAGACGATATATACAAAAAGCACGAAAACTACAGCCGAAAGAAAAATCAGTATATAGCTCACTTTCTCACCCTACAACAACTCCCCCGCCTGAAGGTATCAGAGGTTTCACGTTTTCCTTTCTGACCTTCTTGACGAACTTCCTGTCTTCGGGTGCAGCCTTCTGAGCAAGTCTGTTTATAACCTCCTTGGCAAGGTCGCTTTTGTTTACATTACCTGGGTTCAAAGAAACAAAATAGTCGGCCTCGCTTCTCACGGACTGTGTCGAACCGTTGAAGACTCTTATCTCGTTCCTCTTTCTATCGAGCTTTACACCTATAGAGATCTTCAACTCCGTCTTCTTGAGGTAGTTCTTTTCACCCTTTATCATGAAAGAACCCTTTCCTATGTACTCACCCGAAGGAGCGTCCTTGCTGACCTGCTCAGGCCTTACCCAGTACACATCGACGCTTCCAAGACCTCTCTTCCAGGCCTTTGAGAAGGAGGCACAGAACTCTGATGCTTCCCTGATAGCCAGAGGTGTAACATCCCTATCCTCTGTCTTTACAATCGTAAAGGGCGAGCCCTCGATTTCAGCATGTAGAATAACGTCGTCCTTTTCTGTCTTGTCCTTCACAAGCTCCTCGTTCTGACTGGCGCTCTTACCAGCAACAACCAAAAAGCCCTCGGAGGTTCTGAACCATCTGTACTTCTTGTACCAGCCTTCTTCTCCTTCCTTGACCTCGATCTTCTCTTCAGGCTTGGACCTCTTCTTCTGTCTTTCTGCATAGTCCTCCTCGTCTTTTTGTTTTATGGACTTCTCCTTCTGTATTATCTCCTTCTTCTTTTCCTTGATCTTCTCTATCTTGTCCCTTGCCTGCTTCTTGTTTTCGTAGAAGGACTCGGCGTTTTCCTCGACGGACTTACGGAAGTCAAGCTCTATAACCTTACCATCGACCTCCACAGCAACTACACCTTCACCTTCCCTTATCTCCTCTACAGCTCTCGCCTGAGGTGTATCTTCCTCTTCTATCCTCTTCTTGACCTCGCTCCAGGATACGTCGGAGTTCATAGCCTTCTGTATTCCGCTCAAAATATCGTCTATAAGGCTGTAGTTCTCGTATATGAGGTTAGCCTTCTCCTCCGATTCCTCCTTCTTTTTGCTCATCTTTTCCTCGACCTCCTCCTGCTCCTCCTTTATCCTCTGGACCTTTGATAGCTTCTCTTCCTTCCTCTCCTCTGCTTCCTTTTCGACCTCCTCCTTTTCCTTCTTCGAGAAGAATTCGTCAAGAGCTCTATTGAAGGTCTCGTGCCTCTCATACCTCTTGTCTCCGAACTTCTTCAAGGCAAACGGAACCGCAGCCAAATTACCGCCGTTTTCCTTTATTATACCTGGATCCGTTTCCTCCTTGAAAAGAGACATCACACTCCTCCTCAGCTTATTTATCTCCGCGTCATCCAGATCCTCTCCCTTCTTTGACTTGTCTATGTCTGCTTTGAAGCACGCCTCCTCTGCCCATCTCCCACCTAGGTTAAGGTCCCTGGCTATCTTCCGAACCACTTCACGGTCCGTGTCTATAAACCTTCCGAACTCTCGGCTCCCAAGCTTCCTCGGGTCCTTTCCTGCAGGAGGATACTTGTATGTCTCGCCTTTAGCTATCTTCCTCTCGCTCCACTTCTGGACTTCCAGCGGCTGGATTATTTTTCCGTCCCTGTCGACAAGTATAAAGTTACCCTTTCCAAAAAGCTCACAAACGAGAATGGAGTTTTCAGTATGTACTTCCACGATCCTATCGAACTTGTGCTGCTTGACCTCCCTTATAGTCTCGTTTCTAAGATGCTTCCTCAGAAACATACAGAAGTTAGGCGGTTTTTTCGGACCCTTTCTATCGTACCGGGAAATATATATCTTGCCGGGTTCAAGGATAAGGTCATAACTGTCACCCTTGGCATAGACATCGATACGCAGCCTTCTGTCTCTCTGATAGATCTTCTGGATCTTACCGCCTTGAAGGTTCTTCAGTTCCTCCACGGCGTAGTAAACGTCAAGGGAATTCATCTCCTCCATATTAGACCCTATCCATAGTTTCAGCGTCAGGATTAAAAAGTTTGATAAGTCCGGTCGAACTTCCCTATGCCTTTTCTAGTAGTTTCTCTGAATCTTCTCCTAAGGTCTCCTCTAGCTTCTCTTCAAGCTCCTTCCTCTCCTCTATACCGAAGTAGTTCTTGAACTCGTCAGTTATCTCCAGTGTCTTCGTACGCTTGTGCTTCTCAGTCCTTATAAGCTGCTTCCTCTCCAGATCCTTTATGTAGGAGTAGGCACGGTTTCCGATGATCTTGGCTATGTTGGACTGCTTTATAGGTCCCTTGAAAGCAACCAAAGCAAGGACCTTGAGCTGGCCACGTGACAGATCAGAGTAAGGCGTTAGGTGCGAAACTTCGTCTAGATACTCCGGCTTCACCCTGAGCTCATAACCTTCAGCGGACTGGAAGAGCTCTATTCCATGTCCTTCGTCGGAAAATTTCTTTCTTATGTTTTCAAGGGAGCTGTTGACTTCCTCTTTGTCTTTACCGGAAACCTTTCTTAGCTTACCTACTGAAAGAGGCTCAGAAGAGATGAACATAGCCGCTTCTATGATAGCTTCGGTTTCCTCACTCATGATTTTCACCTATCTTGATAATTATATCCTCGAAGTAGTCACTCTGCTCCGCATCGACCCTCCCTTCCTGGTTCAGTCGCAGTAGAGGTGAAAAGTTCCTGACGACCTCCTCTCTGTTCCACTCAGGTAAAAGGTCCGAAAAGGTCGTTTTACCCTCCTTCATGTTTTCAAGTATGTTGTCTATTCTCTTGTAAAGCTTTTCTATCCTCTCCTCGATATCTTCCTGCTGACCGTCTATGGGCATCGCTTCCTTTACCCTTCTCTCCTTCCTCTGCTTCCTCTTCTCCCTTCTTTCCTTGGTGTCGAAGGCCTTTTTAAAAGCGTCGATAAGCTCATCGGCTGTAGCTTTTCTCACCGGCTTCCTCTTCTTGGGCGCCTCCAAATGAGGTATATCCGAAACATCTATATCCAGCTCCTCGATCTCCACCTCTTCCGGATCCTTTTCTTCCTCCTTCTCCTCCCACATAAGTAGCTCGACCTTAATCCGGAGAAGTATAGCCATGACGATTACAACTCTCGCGGGAACGGTGAAGTTAAACTTCTGCCACTTGCTTACAAACTCTGAAAAGGCCTCTGCAAGATCTACGAGGTCTATATCCCACGGNTCTATTCCTTCCTGGGAAATTATCCAGTCAAGCGTCTCCTCCCAGTTGGGTTCCGTTCTCGCGAACTTTAAAATCTCCTGCTCCTTCATACAGATAAGAATTAGCCCCGGAAGCTTAAAACTTTTTCAGAGTTAATCTTCAGGCATCTCCAACGCCATGACCTCTGAGGCACCGTCTTCCATTGAAACACCGTAGACGTAGTCAGCTTTCTGTAAAGTCTGGTCGTTGTGCGTTATAACCAGGAACTGAGCGTCCGTTGAATGCTTGTCTATCATCTCAGCGACTCTCTTCGAATTCTTATTATCGAGGGCAGCGTCTATCTCATCGAGTATGTAAAAAGGTGCGGGGTCATAAAGCTGCACCGCGAAAAGAAACGCTATAGCTGTAAGAGACTTCTCGCCACCTGACATCGAGTCGAGAGAAAGCCTGTTTCCGCCGGATGTTTCGGCTTCTATAACCAGTCCTGACTTTATGTCGTTCTCGTCCTCCAGCTCAATTGTTGCCTCGTGTCCTTGAAGCTCGTTGAATAGCTCCTGGAAATGTTCGTTTATCTCCTCGAGAGCTTCCATAAAGGTCTCCCTTCTCCTATACTCTATCGACTCTATGGTATCCTCTATTGCGTCCTTCTCTTCCTGTATCCTGTCTATCCTCTCCTTGAGATCTTCGTAGACCTGCTTCGCGGACTTGTACTCTTCCTTGGCCTTGAAATTAACTGGGCCTATCTCCTGGAGGTCGCGGGTCAGATCTTTTTTCTCCTCCTTGAGAACCTTGATAGACTCGTCCTCGGTATCGATATCCTCTACGTCATCATACTCTTCAAGCTCCATCTCCGCATTATCGAACTTTGTATCTATCTTTGCCTTCTTCACTTTCAGGTTGTTGAGCTTCTCCTTAACCTTGACCTTCTCCTCGTAGTACTCCTTTCTCTCGCTCTTCAGCTCGTCCATTTCTCTCTCAATCTCTTCCTCCCTCTTCTCCAGTTCCGTAAGTTCGTCCTCTTCCGTCTCCTGTTCATCCCTCAGCTCGTCCAGCTTCCTCGAACATTCGGCTATCTCCTCTCTTATACCTTCTATTTCCTCCTCGAGTATCTCCTTTTCCTCTTTGAGGTTCTCTATCTCAGAGCTCTTGCTACTTTTAAAGGATCCGAAACTGCTGCTGGACTCGTGGTGACCACCTTTCATGGCTCCGGACTTGTAGACGATCTCGCCGTCAAGCGTCACAACCCTCGCGTCCCCTGCATACTTCTTGGCAACATCCAGGCTTTCCGCTACCAGGGTATCCTTGAACACGTACTGAAAAGCTAGCTCGTAGTCGGAGTCGTAGTCTATGAGGTTTATGGCGAAGTCTATAATACCGTCCTTGTCCTTTATCTTCCTGGATTCCCTGCTCTTGTTCCAGGGCCTGAGCTTCCTCAAGGGTAAAAAGGTAGCTCTGCCTACGGTATTCTCCTTTAGGTATTCGATACATTCCTGGGCTACGTTTGCGTCCTCTACGACCACAGAGTTCATGTTTCCTCCAGCGGCGACCTGAAGAGCTTTCTGATACTTTTCCTTTACGTTTCCCAGGGACTGTATAACTCCGTGCACGCCGTCCTTCTCGAGGCGAAGTATCTCCTTTGCAGGGCCTTTACCCGAAATTCTTTGCTGCTTCTCCTGCATCTTCTTGAAGTCCTCTATAGAGCTCTCCAGCCTCTCTATCTCCCCTCTCTTATCCTCTATCTTTTCCTTCTTGCTTTCTATCTCTCCCTTTATGGACTCTATCTTCCTTACTAGGTCCTTGTCTTTCTTCTCCTCACGCATCTCCTTTCTGATTTCCTTGAGCTCATCTTCCTTCTCTTCCATCTTGTCCTCAAGTTCCTCCTGCTTGTCTTCAGCCTCCTCGAGCTTTTTCTCAAGCTCCTCCATCTTCTCTTCCTTCTCTTCCTTCTCTTCCTTGTGTTTATCGTACTTCATCTTTGCTATCTTCTTCTTGATTTCATCCAGCCTTTCCTCTATCCTTTCCCTCTTCTCGACGAGCTTCTTCTCCTTCTCCAGTTTGTTCAAGGACTTTTTCTTTTCACCGAGAACCAGCCTGGCTTCCTTGAGCTTGTTCTCCACCTTTTCCAGCTCCCTTTCAGAGTCCTCTTTTTTTCTGTCGAACTCCTTTATGCCTGAAGCTTCGTCTATTATCTCTCTCCTTTCTGTTGGGCTCATCTCTATGAAGTTGGTTATAGCACCTTGCATTATGATGTTGTGTCCGTCGGAGCGGATCTTAGCAGAGGAAAGCGTGTCTATTATCTTCCTACGTGTCACGGTCTCTCCGTTCATCCTGTAGATGCTGTTGCCTCTTTTGTTTATCTTCCTTGTAATCTTGACTTCTTCTTCCTCCAGAGGAATATCTCCGTCTTCGTTGTCAAAGACAAGAGAAACCTTGGCCTCCTCCCTCGCCTCCTTCCCGTCGCTTCCTGAAAATATAAGCTCCTCCAATTTACCGGCTCTTATCTGCTTAGTAGAAAGGGTCCCAAGCACGAAGGTTATCGCATCGATTATATTACTCTTTCCCGAACCGTTCGGACCACATATACAGTTGAAGCCCGAAGGAATGGGGATTTCGGTCTTCGTAGCGAAGCTCTTGAACCCCTGCATCTCAAGCTTCTTTATCTTTACCATCTTAACACTCTACCTACAAACTATAATTTCACACGTGCCTTAAAATTATTCAGGGATAAGAAACTACTCTTCCCACTCGACAAGGTTTCCTCCGACCAAAAACTTGTTTCCTCCGACGTGATGCAAGGTTTCAGCCTCTTCGGCCATGAACCTACCGTCCTTCCAGAACTCCTCGTCGACCTCGGCAGCAACTATTTCACCTACCACGACGTAGTGATCCCCTGCCTCATGCATACCATCGACGACGCACTCAAGCCAGACCACGGCCTCATCTATACGGGAAGGATCGACCTCCTCAGCGTCCTCCAGCGTAACCTCTGCTTCGTCCAGCTTGTTTGGGTTGTCCCTGAAGCTCTCAGTTCCGAGGTACATGACATCGTCCAAAAAATGTTTCGTAACGACGTTGAGAACGAACTCGCCTGTAGCTTTGAGGTTCTCGTAAGTATATCTTTCAGGGGAAACTATGATAGATACCATAGGAGGGTTATGTGAAACTGGCGAAAGCCAGGAGAAAGATGCTGCGTCGCAGACTCCTTCCTCGTTGACAGTAGTAACTACAGATGTAGGATGCGTCTGTACAAGCCTAACAACGTCCTCGTGGTTTAGTTCCATGGTACCGTGCTTTATTACTCTGGATGGATTTAAATTTTTTACTTTTCAACAAGCTCCGCTTTGATTACCTCAAGGTATCCGGTTCCTGTCTTCGGCTCCCATCTAATGTCAGAAGTCTCTAAATGAACTCTTTTATCGAACATAGGACAGTCGGTCACGATGGTTTCAAACTCACCGCCCTCTCCTGCTACATGTATCCTATATTTCTCCTTCAGATCTTTAAGCTCTTCCAAAGCTTCCCGATCTATTTTCCTTCCTAGCCATTCCTCATCCAGTCCCTGGGCCGCGACCTTTGTGACGACAATCTCAAACCCCTCGTCGATGTAGCTCTCCATGAGCTCCTCTTCATTTATTCCCCAGAGAGGTGTCAAACTTTCAAGTCCGAACTTATCACATATGTCCTTTACTTTCTCCTTCTGATAGTTCGATGCGACGGCACCGGAGACAATACCATCGACCCTGTCCTTCACAGCCTCCACACCATCCTCCAGAGGCTTTGTACCTTCACCGGAACCCTCTCTCCATACTAAAGGTATACCCATGGCTTCGGACTGAAGCTTAACTAGATCAAGGTTGTCCGTATCGAGAAGCTCTGAGTCCGACTCCGCGTCTATGGATATCAAATACTTCACGTCGTGCTCCTCCGAAGCTTTACTCAGAGCGTAAAGAGAGTCCTTCCCTCCAGACACAAGAGCCGCAAGTTTCATACCCAAACCTATATTTTTTATATTTAAGAAAATATATGATATCCTATGGATCTGCTGGCACCTGTCATGGAGTATATTCCTGATACGCTCAATATCCTCTATGCCTTGATAACCATAGTCATTGCGGTCCTCGTAAACAAACTGATATTCCATGGTCTTATAAACAGGATCGCAAGGAAGGCGGAGGTCGAGGAGCATTACGTCAAGCCGTTGAAACACATGGCTTCGATATTAATCTACCTGGTTGCTTTCTTCGGAATACTACGAATATTCGGAGTACATGGCTCACTCACAGGCCTGCTTGCAGGGGCAGGAATAGCAGGAATTGTTATAGGTTTCGCGCTACAGGACGTTCTTTCAGGTGTCGTTTCCGGCATAATACTCTTCATAACCAGACCCTTCAAGATAGGCGACTGGGTGGAGATCGACGGGACAGAAGGTATAGTCAAGGACCTGACTCTCCAGAGAACAAAGATACTGACCCTGGACGGAGAGGACGTAACTCTTCCGAACAGCAAGGTTAACAACAGCTCCATAATGAACAAGACGCATCACCCCGAATCGAGGATAGATGTTGGTATAGGCGTGGACTACGATACTGACATGCAGAAGGCTATAGGTATATGCGAGGAAATTTTAGAAGAAAACGAATACGTGCTCGACGAAAAACCCAAGAAGACTCTTATACAGGAGTTCGGCGGTTCCTCGATAAACCTCATACTGCGGTTCTGGATAGACAGGAAGGAGATAAGGAACGAGGGAACTAATCTGGGTCAGCTGAAGAGCGAGATAAGGAACGAGATAGTCGACCGCTTCAGAGAAAAGGACATAGAGATTCCGTTCCCACACATGGAGATCATAAAGAAGGAATGATTATCCATTTTGTCATAAGGAAATGGAAGTTAATTGAGCACTACATTCTCAGCCAACAGGAAAGATATAAAAGAGTTGTCAAGAAATTCTTCGGTAGTGGTTTCATGTGTGGAGTACTTTGTTTTACTGCTTACAGCGAGGAGTTTATCCACTTTAGAAGTTCCTTTCGTTGAGGATATGAATGGAAGAGACATATGAAGGTCTAGAAGAACCTTGGGGTGAGGTGAAGTGACGATAGCAGCAGTTGTGGGTGACCCACATGCAGAGAAAAGGAGGAGCGAGGTTATACAAGAGGAAGTTAACGAGCTGGAGAGGTACGGCCGTAAGTTTGGCTGTGATGAGATCTGGATTGCAGGCGATATAGGAACCCTGGAATACGTCGAACTTATTGTAAATTCTGACTTCGAGAAGAAGAGGATAGTCCCGGGAAATCACGATAACGATAAAATTGACAGGAGCACAATAGAAAAGAACGGCTTTCTGAAGGAAGATGTGGAGTTTGACTGCAGTCTGAATTGGAAGGAGTTGGTTGATGGCCAGGAGCTTGACTTCTCTATTTCACACAGACCACACTACTTCGATACAAGGATCAACCACTCAAAGATAATGAACCACTGGCACCGGATGAAAGACGTAATAATCCACGGCCATTCACATATGTCAAAGTACAGAACCACAGACGAAAATATACTTGCGATAGGCTGTGGGAGCACGTATGAAAACTTCTATGAACCGCTCAATCCGGAAAGAAGCTTCCAGATATTGGAAGTCAACTCAGATATAAGGGTCAGTGAAATAGACCTGGAAGAAGATGGAAAGGTCCTTGAAAAGGTATTTGAAGTAACCGAAGACGGTATTAAGCCTAAGGAATCTTGGGGAAAGGACTACCAAGAAAAGGTTGGTGGGAAATACAGAAGAGAGTTATACATCGAGGAAGACTGGGAGATGCGCCCCGGAAGCTTTTCTATTGATTCACATCGGAAAGAACTCGAGAGGCCTTACGACCGAGGAATAGACCGTCCAAACTTCTAATCTATTTAACAGGTAACTTGCCCTGCTCAAACCTGCCGGGAAATAAAAGAATAAAAGAGGGTAGGTTCGATGTAATCCTATCTCTGCAAAGCTACGAGGTAGCTAATCATCGATGAAATTCAATTCCACCGACCCAGCCAGCAGCCAAGTTGTAGATGAACGCTGTGATTGCTCCGTTGATAAATCCACCTATGGCTCCAGCGATTATAGAGATTATAAAGGCTCCAAAGGCCCCGATTCCTGTCATCAATCCTTCACCGGCTACTGCGCCTAAAGTACCAAATCCAAGTGCCATTATTATACCGACAATTAGTCCCCAGATCAGTCCAACGGCACCTGCTATCTTAGCTACCGACATGACGTCTAGCTTTTTTATTTCAGTTTTTTCCAAATTTCTCACCCCCACAGCCTTTAACTTCTCATGCTTCTTTTTATTATTTATTAACAATACACCCAGGAAAAATCCATGTTCAATCTACTAAGAGAACTCCAGATAAAAAGTAAACTTATAAGCATAGGACACAACTTTCTGTCTATGAACAAGAAAGCTTTATTTGTGGTTCTGTTTTCAACCTTTCTTTTGATAGCTTCGCAAGCAGCTCTTGCCGAAACCTCTGACTACGATATAGATCCGGAGGAAGTCGAACTGGTTTCTCTTGAAAACGAGGACACGGATCAGGTCAACGATATAAGTTTAACATATGACAACATGGAAATATATTTCGAACTGGAAGGTCTGGACACATTTCCAAGACCCCTTTACATAGAGTTAGATGGGGAAGTTGTGTCC
>SL_8KL_010_SEDDRAFT_10001595_pt1 | contig 19637 bp, 18 predicted proteins | sample SodLakKL_010_SED_4_FD_11160 | JGI IMG/M metagenome (IMG submission 11160)
TACGGCTTTCTATACGCTTACATTCTCTACAGATGTACCTGCGGGGCATATTCCTCAATCGGTAGGGGTGTATTAGTCATTTCCGAACATGATTCATGGAAAAACATATTTATCCATGTTCAGTTTTGTACAAACATGTGGGAAATCAAGAAGCACTTCGAGGATTATTCAGCACGCCAAAGAACGGCGAAGTTCCTTTTAGAGACGGGGTTGAGTGTAAGAGATGGAGACATATACTGCAACGGAGTCCAGATGTCTCCCCTTAGGATCGGACGGGAATTGGGGATAGATAGAAGGACCGTGGGCTCCACAATAGACATAATCGAGGAGACTGAAGAGCTCTCGGAGATATTCAAAAATCTCAGGGCCACCGCGTTTTTCAAAGACGTCGCCATGAACATGGACATGGGCCTCATCGAGATAATACCGGACGACCCTCATGGTGTGGGAATACTAGCGGGGGTGACGGAAAAGATAGCCGATCTGGGCCTGAGTATAAGGCAGTGTATAACCGATGACCCTGAGTTCATGGAAGAACCGAAGCTTTACGTCATAACCGAGTCACCGGTGCCTATGGACGCTGTGGAAGAGATAAAAGAAGTGAGAGGGATCAAAAGCGTAACAGTCTATTGATGTATAAATTTGTACACACAAGTATTAAATAATACATTGAATTTAGTCCCTAATCATGAGAACGACGGAAAGGGATTTAGTTTGGCGATGCGAAGGATCCTTCGAGCCTTAAGAGCTCGATGAGTGAATTGAAAATAGATCTTCCAACCCCTATCGATGCATTTGAAGTGTTGAAGTGTGAATATCCTGGTAACAGCTTTTTGCTGGAATCTATAGAGGGACCTGAAAAGATAGCAAAATACTCCTTCATAGGGTTCGACCCGATCTTTGATATAAGAGCAAAGGATGATAAAGTCGAGCTTAACGGCGAGAGTAAGGCAGTTGACGACCCTTACGAATTTTTACGAAAAAAATTCTCCCAGTTCGACGCGGGACACATCGATTTTCTACCATTTTCATCGGGCATGGTGGGTTATTTCTCTTATGACATAGTTCGAAGTTTTGAATCTTTACCCGATGAAACGGTGGATCCATCACCCCTTCCGGATTATCATTTCATGATACCATCGCAGATCCTGTGTTTTGACCATCCCAATGATAAGATATTTCTGATATCTCACGGCCCCTCTGATGACATAGGTAGTTTGATAGAAAGCCCTCGAAGGCAGACCGATAGCTTAGTGATACACAACATCGAATCTCATTCTTCTCAGGAAGAGTATCATCACTCGGTAGAAAGGGCTCAGGAATACATCTCTCAGGGTGAGATATATCAAGTCGTTCTTTCCCGGAGGATGAAAGCGGATATTGAGGGTGATATCGTTCATTTATATCGCAGGTTGAGGAAGATCAATCCATCCCCCTATCTCTACTACTTGAACTTCGATGAAACGAACATCATAGGTTCATCACCGGAGATGCTGGTTAAACTACAAGGTGACGAACTGGTGACCAGACCCCTTGCCGGGACCAGGAAAAGATCATCCGATCCTGAAGAGGATGAAAGGCTCAAACTGGATATGATATTGGATGAGAAGGAGAGGGCTGAGCATCTCATGTTGGTGGACCTACATAGGAACGACATGGGCAGGGTTTCCGAATACGGTTCGGTCAAGGTCAACGAACTCATGGGTGTAGAAAAGTACTCTCACGTCCAGCACATGGTTTCAAATGTGACTGCCAAACTACGAAAAGATAAGGACTGCTTCGACGTTTTAAAGGCCTGTTTCCCCGCAGGCACCGTTACCGGTGCACCAAAGATACGGGCCATGGAGATCATCGACGAGCTGGAAGTAGAAAGAAGGGGGCCTTACGGAGGTGCAGTGGGATATTTCGACTTTTCAGGTAATATGGAATTTGCGATAACCATCCGGAGTATCTTCACCAAAGGCGACCGCGCTTACGTTCAAGCCGGTGCTGGGATAGTTAAAGATTCTGCTGCGGATAAAGAGTTCGTTGAGACCGAAAATAAGATGAGAGCTATGATCAGAGCACTGGAGGCCGAATAGATGCAGCGGATATTGATAGTTGATAACTATGATTCCTTCGTTTACAATTTGGCACAGTACTTTGGAGAACTAGGTTGTGATGTGATAGTCGTCAGGAATGATGTATCCCTGAAGGAAGTACGTAAAATCAACCCGGATAAGGTAGTCATCGGTCCGGGTCCCGGTAGACCTGAGAACTCCGGTGTCTCACTTCAGATAATCGAGGAACTCGGTTCGCACATCCCCGTCTTAGGGATATGTTTAGGCCACCAAGCTATAGCTCATGTGTTCGGTGGTAAGGTAAAAAGATCGGAACATCTGCTCCATGGAAAACTGAGTACCGTTATTAACAAGAAGATCGGATTGTTCGCAAACCTACCACCGACTTTCAAGGCGGTCAGATACCATTCATTGATAGTCAGCAAAGAGGATCTTCCTTCACAGCTGACGGTGGTGGCCGAAACGAAAAACCAGGAGATAATGGCACTGATGCACAGAAGATATCCCTTATACGGATTTCAATTTCACCCGGAATCGGTGTTGAATGAATGTGGTAAGGACATGCTGAGATCGTTTTTGGAGGTTGAAGTATGATAAAAGGGGCGATAAAAAAGATGACCGGCGGTCATGATCTTTCTGAGAGTGAAACTTATCTCTCCATATGTGAGATAATGGAAGGCAGGGCGTCGAACGCTCAGATATCGAGTTTTTTGACCGCACTTTCCATGAAAGGAGAGACGGTGGATGAAATATATGCTTGCGCTAAAGTGATGAGAGAGAAGGCCGATAGGATAGACGTACCCTCTGGTGCGGTGGACCTGTGCGGTACCGGTGGTGATGGAATGGGAACGTTCAACGTCAGCACGATTTCTAGCTTGGTCGCAGCCGGTGCCGGTGTCAAAGTAGCAAAACATGGGAATCGAAGTGTGTCAAGTAAGTCTGGCTCCGCGGATCTTATGGAGTACATGGGCGTTGATATCGATCTAGACCCCAAGATGGTAGAAAGGTGTATCCGAGAAGTCGGGATCGGATTCATGTTCGCTCCAAGGTTCCACCTGGCCATGAAGCACACGTTGACCCCTCGGCAGGAGATAGGCATAAGGACGCTTTTCAACCTGATCGGACCCCTGTCCAATCCCGGTGAGGTTGAACATCAGCTCATAGGCGTTTACGACCCGAGTCTTACAGTGCCCTTTGCCGATGTGTTGATGAGATCCGGGGTAAGGCATGCCCTGGTGGTACACGGTTCCGGCCTCGACGAATTGACGTTGACCGGTAAAAACAAGATAACGGAATTAAAAGATGGTTCGATCAGCACATACTCACTATATCCGGAAGATGTTGGTCTCGGTAAGGTCAATGTTAACGATATCAGAGCCGGTACAGTGGGTGAGAACGCACGTATTGCGTATTCAGTTTTGGAGGGAAAAGGAGGTCCTGCTCGGGATATGGTGTTGTTGAATGCCGGTGCCGCTATTTACGTGGCGGATCATGTCGGAGACATCACAGAAGGTATACAGCTCGCCGAGGATACCATCGACTCTGGTCGGGCTAAAGAAAAGCTACGATCACTAATAGATCATACACAAAAAGCGGGTGGTGAACATGGACCTCGATGACGAGCTGGGTACTGTTGTTGCAGATATAGTCCATTCTAAGCTTCAGGACGCTTCTAAAGAAGTCGAGAAGATGTACAGTGCTTTAAAGGACGAAGGCGTCGGCGTGATACCCGAAATCAAATTATCGTCACCGGACCATGGNGGCTTAGGCGANGTTCGNCAGATATCGGAACTCTGCGGCATCTACGAAAAAGAGGGAGGAAAAGCGATATCCGTTCTCACCGAACCTACATACTTCGATGGCAGCATGGAGCATATCTCCGTGGTAAAAGAGAATACAGACCTTCCCGTACTAGCAAAGGGGTTCTTCTTAGATATACCTCATCTCGTGGAATGTGTTCGACACGGTGCGGATTCATTCCTCTTGCTGACAAGGGTACTGAAAACTCTTGAAAAAAACATATACGACCATCTCCGCATGGGATACGCTCTAGGGATGGAGCCCTTCGTCGAGGTAAGCGATTCTAGGGAGCTCAAGACCGCCCTTAAGTTCCATCCTAGGATCATCGCGGTAAACAACAGGGATATATACGGTGACCTATCCATCGACCTGGAAAGGGTGAAGATATGTCGCAACATCCCTGACGACATAGCCGTGGTCAGCGCTTCCGGGGTCGATTCCGGTGAGGACATACGACGTTTACATGAATCGTCACAGGGACGTATAGACGCCGTACTCGTGGGTTCTTCACTGATGAGATCAGAATCCCCCGGTGAGAAGCTTAGAGGATTGGTCGATGCAGGGAGTGATCTAGGATGAAACCGCTGGTTCAGATATGTGGGATAACATCGTTGGATGATGCGGTCATGTGCAGTACCCTAGGCACCGATGCGTTAGGATTCGTCAACGTTGAAGGGCGATCTCGATCTTTGAGCCTCGATGAAATAAAAGATATTGTGGAAAAAATAGGTCAAAGAGCAGCCAACACACTGATCACTTTTTCCGACGATGCTGAGGAGATCATCCACTACGGAGATCACACCGGCGTGGATGCACTACAGGTGTATGGTGTGGAGCATGAAGCCATATCCCGAATACAGGAAGCCGGTTTTACAGTCATCAGCACCGTACTGTTCGACCCGAAAACAGGGGTGCCAAAGGTCGCCAGAGATGAATTTAGAAATTATGTAGATAGCGCTGATTTAGTTTTACTGGAACCGTATAACGAAGGAAAAATAGGTGGGGGTGGCCATGATTATGATTACTCAGTGTTAAGACCGGTACTAAGGCACGAGGGGCGTTTCGGTGTCGCGGGGGGTCTTTCACCGTATAACGTACATCAAGCCTTAAATCTACATCCCCACGCGGTCCATGTATCCTCCGGTGTAGAGTCGGTGAAAGGCCGGAAAGACGGAACGAAGGTAAAGGAATTTATAGATGAGGTGAAAAGATGAAATTCGGTGAATTCGGCGGAAGGTTCGTACCTGAGACCCTTGTAGAACCCATCGAACAGCTTGAAAGGTTTTATGAATGTATCGGTGATGATTTTAAGAACAAGTTAGATCATCATCTGAGCACCTATGCTGGGCGACCTACACCATTGTATTTCGCAGAGAATTTAACGCAAGAGGTTGGCGGAGCTAAGATCTACCTGAAACGGGAGGATCTACTCCACGGGGGTGCTCATAAGATCAACAACACCGTTGGACAGGCTCTTATCGCCAAGGAGATGGGGAAAGAGTGTTTGTTAGCCGAGACCGGGGCGGGTCAGCACGGTATAGCCACGGCCATGGCGGGTAACTTGTTCAAGATGAAGACCAAGGTCTACATGGGTGCATTGGATGTGCAGCGGCAGAAACAGAACGTCTATCGTATGGAGCTGCTCGGTGCCCAGGTGATCCCGGTGGGATCCGGGTCACGGACTTTGAAGGACGCGATCAGTGAAGCCATCCGAGATTGGGTGCGGTCCTTTGAAACCGCACATTACCTTATCGGCTCCGTGGTCGGCCCTCACCCATACCCATCGATGGTCAGAGATTTCCAAAGTGTGATCGGTGATGAGGTCAAAGCTCAGATCCAGGATGCCGAGGGAGGGATGCCCGATAAGATAGTCGCCTGTGTAGGTGGAGGTAGTAACGCCATCGGCATCTTCCATGCCTTCGCAGGAACTAAAACAGAGTTGATTGGAGTGGAGGCCGGAGGTAAAGGAGTAGATACTGGAGCGCATTCATCCACACTGTCCGCCGGTACGAAGGGTGTTCTCCATGGGATGATGACTTACCTACTCCAGGACGAGCTAGGCCAGATGAGGGAAACCCACAGCATCGCTCCAGGATTGGACTATGTCGGGGTCGGTCCCGAGCATGCTTATCTAAAAGAAGAAAAAAAGGCCCACTATGTGAGCGTAGATGATACACAGGCGGTGGACGCATTTAAAAAACTTGTAAAAGCCGAGGGGATAATACCCGCTTTAGAGTCATCTCATGCCTTAGCATATGCTATGGATATATCTTCTGAGATGGATCCTGACGAAGTCGTGGTCGTGAACCTATCCGGTAGGGGCGACAAGGATCTAGAAACGGTAAGAGGTGTGGGATATGATAAGTAGATCATTGATCCCATTTATCACCGCAGGTGACCCGGACAAAAAAAGCACTTTAAAATTTTTGAGATCATTGGATAGATATGCAGACGCCATCGAGTTGGGCATCCCGTTCACCGATCCCATGGCTGACGGACCCACCATCCAGGATGCGGTAAAACGCGCCCTGGAGAGCGATACGTCCATAGATGATGTCTTAAACACGGTCAAAGCATTCAGGAAAACCTCCAACACACCCATAATTTTGATGACCTATTACAATCCAGTTTACGTTTATGGTGTGGAGAAGTTCGTGGACTCTGCAGTCCGTGCGGGAGTCCATGCAACCATCGTTGTGGATCTACCCGTGGAAGAAAGTGATGAGTATTTAACGGTCTGTGCAGAGCATGGACTGGGGAACATATTTTTAGCAGCGCCCAACACCGGCGAAGAAAGGCTGAAGAAGATAGATGAAGTATCCAGCTTCGTTTATCTAGTATCCAACTTTGACATCACCGGTTCTAAGAAAGGTGTATCCGAACTAACATGCTCTGCCATCGAACGGACCAAGAAAAATTGTGTTAAACCGGTCGCCGTCGGTTTCGGTATCTCTGAACCATCCCATGTGGAAGAGATCATGTCGGCCGGGGCCGATGGAGTAGTAATCGGCAGTGCTTTGGTAAAGTGTATAGAGGAACATGGGAGTGATGCCGGCCATTTTCTAGAAGAAAAGATGAAGCGATTCAAGGAGGTAATGATTTGAGCTTGAATGATGTATTAGAAGAAGAGATCGAGAAAGCTAGCTTGTTCGACCCGTCCAATGGTTTAAATATTCGAAAACTTAGTCGTTTTAAGGATCACCATGGATTTGGAAAAACAGATGATGAAAGGCGTGATGCCCCACCAATATCTTTCGCCCGGAACACTGGGATCAAAGAGGGTCATCTAAGGGTATTCCGAGGACTGTTTTTACGAGCTTTGAACCAAAATCAAAAGGTACTACTGGAGTGTGTCGATGGTAGCCATCCTTCGCTAAATTCTCTGCTCAATGAGATAAGTGATAATATGGACACTCCCCTATCAACTCTTAAATTAAATGCTCGGATTTTAAAAGATCTAGACTTGATAAACTATGGAAGTAAAAATGATCCGGAACCCGTCACCTTGACTTCTCATGGTAAGATGGTCCTGGATATAATCGAAAGAGCTGAGGAGTGATGTACAGTGGATGAGAGGGTATCAGCGGTAAAAGACGCAAGATTCGGCAGCGACTTTGTGATGATAGCGGGACCCTGTTCCATCGAGAGCAGAGATCAATTGATGGAAACCGCCAGGTTTTTAAATGAATTTGGAGTCGATGTGCTGAGAGGGGGAGCTTACAAACCTAGGTCCTCTCCATACTCCTTTCAGGGCTACGGTGAGAAAGCACTGAAGTGGTTGAAGGAAGCCGGAGATCGGTATGATATGGCCACGATTAGTGAGATCATGGATCCCCGGAAGGTGTCGATGATGTGTGAATACGTGGATATCCTACAGGTAGGTGCAAGGAATTCTCAAAATTTCGATCTTCTAAAGGAAGTTGGGAAGACGAGTAACCCGGTATTACTCAAACGAGGTTTTGGTAATACCATCGATGAGTGGATCCAATCCGCTGAATATATCTTGAGTGAAGGTAATGAGGATGTTATCCTCTGTGAAAGGGGCATCCGAACATTCGAGCAGTCCACACGATTTACATTCGACATCTCTGCGGTTCCGGTGCTCAAAAAGAAAACGGATCTACCCATCATCCTGGATCCGTCACATGCCGCAGGGGAAAGGGACCTGATCAAACCACTCAGTAAAGCAGCTCTTGCAGTCGGTGCGGACGGGATAATGGTCGAGGTACATCCACGGCCGAAGGAAGCCTTGTGTGATGGGAAGCAGAGTTTGAGATTCGAGGACTTCAACGATCTGATGCTGGACCTTGCACCATTGATGACCGGATGTATTCGATCTAGAGCATCGATCCGAGCACCAAAGGCGGTGTGAACCATGGATGTGGGGATAATCGGATTTGGAAAGATGGGAAGAACCTTTGCGGAGATCTTCGGCTCAAGACATCGTATCGGTGTTCACACCTTAGGGACCCAACCTAAAGAGTATGATACTTACGATAGCATCGGTGGTCTTTACCACTCGTGTGATATGATCATCCTTTGTACACCTTTAGATGAAACCAAGCGAGTTCTCCAAGAGATATCAGTGCTTAGATCCACTGCAAGAAAGATGGTTTTCGACATATGTACGTTCAAGAGCGGATTGAAAGGAACCTATGAAGTATTGTCCAAGCATAATCATGTTTGTTCGGTCCATCCCATGTTCGGCTCCGGTATTTCCGATCTAGAAGATCAAAACATAATACTGACACCCATGAACGATAGGGACGGAGACATCGAACTAGTTGAAGATTTTTTTAAACAGTTCGGAGCCAATACCACTCGGATGGAACCGTCTGTCCACGATCAGATCATGATGGCGGTGATAGGGGTACCCTATTTCATCTCTCTGCAGTACCTTAGTTATGTAACGAACATGGAAGAAAATCTAGGATTGGACATGGACGAGATCGGTGGAACATCCTACAAGCATATGAAGGTTTTATCTCAGTCGATATTACACGATAACCCCTCTTTCATCCACGAGGTCTTGGATGCGTCGGAGGAGTGTATACAGGAGTTTATCCGCGTCCTCTCGGATAACCGACCCGATCTGGATTCGTTGGTAAGTGATAACAAGGACGAGATCGATGAAAGCTATAGGTTGCTAAACGAGATGCTCGAAAGGAAAAATTGATTAACGGATGAACGAAATCTTATCATGGTTAAGATGTACCAAGCAAAAATATTCGACATCAAGACCTTCGCGGTTCATGACGGTCCAGGCATAAGGACGACGTTCTTCTTCAAAGGCTGTCCCATGGAGTGTGTTTGGTGCCATAACCCCGAGGGGATTTCTATGGAGGATGATCTCTTTTACTATCCCGACAGATGCATCGATTGTGGAAGATGTTTAGATGTTTGCGAGAGGGATGCACTACGATTACAGGGGGGCATACATATCGATAGGAGTTCATGCGATAATTGTGGAGTATGTGCTCACCGTTGCCCATCTGGTGCTCTGCAGACCGCTGGATATATGATCACCGTAGAAGAGGCTATGGATATCATAAATCGCTACAGGGTTTTTTATGAAACTTCGAACGGCGGTGTCACATTTTCAGGTGGAGAACCACTGATGCAGCACGAGTTCTTGACAGAATTGGCCGAACGATGTAGAGAAGAGGGGATCCACGTTGCCTTGGACACATCAGGCCACGTGAAGCCGGATATATTCACCAAGATCATCCCACATATAGACCTCTTCCTCTACGATATCAAATCCATGGATGAAAGTACCCATAAACAATATACCGGGGTATCCAACCGATATGTGCTGGATAATCTAAGAACCCTTTCAGACAAAGGAAAAGATAGCGAAATATGGATCAGGATGCCATTGATAGACCAGGTGACTTGTGAAGGATCCAATTTATGTGAAATCATCGACTTCCTGTCCGAAATAGATTGCAGCGAGGTTTATTTATTACCACACCATGACGTGCGTGAAAAATATGAGAGGCTTGGTAAGGAGTACTTTGGTGATGGATTAATTCCCCCTGATAGGCAAATATTGGAAACGATAATGGACAGATTCATATCTGAAGGATATACTATTAAGGAGGGTGGTTGATCTGTGTAAAACAAGGTCCGATGGAACATCGGCGGAAGCGGAGATGGAAGCCAGGAGGTCGTCCATCGATCCCTTGAACGTGCGTATAAAGAGGTTAAGGGAGGAGAGCGTGGACGAAGAGGTAGAGATATCTTTTGAAAGAGCGGAGCTTATCACCGAGTTTTACGAGGAAGAGTCGATGGAAGAACATCCCAAGCCCATACAAAGAGCTCTCGCCTTCGAGTATCTGATGAACAACGTCAGCATCCCCGTTGAGGAAGGTCAGCTGATAGTAGGGTCGAGGGGCCCTGGACCCAAGAAAGTACCGACCTATCCTGAGGTATGCTGCCATGATGAAGATGACCTAGAAGTTTTGAACGATAGAGAGAACAATCCCTATAGAACTGATGAAGAGGGCAGAAAGAGATACCAAGAGAAGATAAATAACCATTGGGATGGAAAAACTGTCAGAGATAAAATTTTTAGGGAGATGGATAAGCAGTGGATCGACGCCTATGAAGCTGGGATATTTACCGAGTTCATGGAGCAAAGGGTACCCGGTCATACCGCCGGAGGGAGCCGGATATTCGATCGTGGATTGATGGGGATGATCGAAGATATCGAAAGTCGGGTGGATGAGGTGGATCACGAACTCCAGGCGATGAAGATAGTCGCGAAAGCCATGATACGATATGCTGAAAGATATTCCACGAAACTTGAGACCATGGCTGATGAGTGCGATGATGTGGATAGAAGGGAAGAACTCAAAAAGATGTCCAAGATATGTGAAAAAGTTCCCGCACATGCCCCGGAAACATTTTGGGAGGCTTTACAACACTATTGGTTCATCCACGTGGGGATAACCCTCGAATCTAATCCATGGGATTCGTTCAGTCCGGGCCGATTGGACCAGCATCTGTATCCTTTCTACAAGGATGGGTTGAAAGATGGAGGGTTGGATAGAGACTTCGCAAAGGAATTATTGGAAGCTTTCTGGATCAAATTCAACAACCAACCAGCCCCTCCCAAGGTGGGTGTAACCGCCCAGGAAAGCAATACCTACAATGATTTCACGAAGATCAATATAGGTGGTTTGAGGGAGGACGGATCCAGCGGAGTCAACGAAGTTTCGTACATCCTCCTGGAAGTACTGGAACAGATGCGCACTTTGCAGCCGAACACCGCGGTATTGTACAGTGAGAAAATATCGGATGAGTTTTTGGATAAGGCCTTAGAAGTCGTCTCGCCCGGTTTTGGGGAGCCACCTTTCTTCAATCACGACGAGATAGTCAAGATACTGCTGCGCCAGGGTAAGTCTATAAGCGATGCCAGGCAGGGTGGTGTCAGTGGATGTGTAGAGAGCGGTTCCTTCGGTAAGGAGGCTTACATACTGACTGGATATCTCAATCTATCGAAGATACTAGAGATAACACTCAACGATGGGTCGGACCCGATCACCGGCAAGGATGTCGGGATCAAAACAGGCGATCCTACACAGTTCGATACCTTTGAAGAACTCTATGGTGCATTCATCAAGCAATCAAAGCACTTCATCGACATCAAGATCAGAGGGAACGACATCATCGAGGAAATATATCACCGTGAGATCCCGGTACCTTTCATGTCCTTGTGGATAGAGGATTGCGTTTCCACAGGTGTGGATTATAACAGCGGGGGCTCGAGATACAACACCCAGTACATACAACTCGTTGGATTAGGCTCTGTGACCGATTCCCTGGTATCCCTTAAACACAACGTTTTTGAGAAAGAAAAGTACGGGATTGAAGAGGTATTGGAAGCTCTATCCACGGATTTCAAGATCCATGAGACCATGAGGCAGGAGTTCTTGAATAAAACTCCTAAGTACGGTAACGACGACGATCGTGCAGACCAGATCGCTGTAGACATCTTTGATGATTGTATCGACGCCATCGAGGCATATCCTCCGACGCCCATAAGGTCAGCTTCCCGTAGGGTATATGGCCTCCCTACCACCGTTCATGTTTACTTCGGTGGTGTTTGTGGTGCGGCACCTGATGGCAGGCTATCTGGAGAGCCGCTCTCCGAGGGGATATCACCGGTGCAGGGGACCGATAAAAGGGGGATCGCAGCGGTGTTCCGTTCCGTGAGTAAATTGGACCATGTAAGGTCCGGTGGGACCCTTCTCAACCAAAAGCTATCCCCGGATCTTGTACAGGACGATGTAAGGGACAAACTCAGGGATCTGATGAAGGCCTATTTTCTCATGGATACCCACCACGTGCAGTACAATGTTGTCAGTACTGAACTCCTTAAAAGGGCTCAGAAGTACCCCGACGAATTCAACGACCTCATGGTCCGGGTTGCAGGGTACAGCGACTACTTTGTCAACCTGCCCAAGAGCCTACAGGACGAGATAATCCAGCGAACAGAGCAGGGACTTTGACGGAACCTATAACATCTCCGCAATCAACTCCGATCCGGACTTGGGCGATAGATAACTCAGTGGGACATCGAACACGGTCACTGCTCCTTTGTTTCCCTCACAACTCAATCGATGGACGGCCCGGGCATAGGCGACCAGAACGCTGGCGGTGAATTCAGGATTACTATCCAATGCCAAACGTAGTTCGTAAACATGCTTGTTATCTCCGTCGGTGCCGGTATTCCCGATACGGATCACAAAACCACCGTGGGGCATGCCTGAATGATCATCTTTCATCTCGCCTTCAGATATGAAATTCACATCTGTGGAGTACTTCTCAAAGTAGTTAGGCATGTTTTTGATCTCCCTCTCTATCCTGCCCGTATCCGCATCTTCTTCGGTTACAACATAACAGACCCTTCTATGCCTGTCATGTGAGGGTAGATCGATACGTTCCCCCGCTCTCACTTTTTCGACGTACTCTTCGATAGGGATGGTATATTGGACGGCGTCCGAAACACCTTCTATCCTGCGGACCGCGTCAGAATGGCCCTGGCTGACCCCGGGTCCCCAGAATGTGTGATTGCTCCCTCCGGGAAGTATCGACATCGAGAACATACGGTTCATGGAAAATACACCCGGGTCCCAACCGATGGATATCGCACAGAGGTTATCGTTTTTCTCGGCGACTCCGTTCATCTCGTCATGATATCGAGGGATATCCTCGTGATTGTCGTAGCTATCAACGGTGTTGAACAAGCTTGCAAATTTTGGACCTTGTTCAGGTAGGTCCGTAGCTGATCCTCCACACAGCAGCATAACATCGATCTTATCGATGAATTCTTCTACTCGATCTACGCTGTAAACGTCGATACCCTCAGCGACTACTTCCTCGGGGTCTCTTCTTGTAAATATCCCCACAAGATCCATGTCCTGATTCTGTTCTATCGCTTTAACAGCACCTTTACCCAAGTTTCCATATCCTACTATACCTAATCTTATCATCTATTTCACTCCGTTTCTTCATATATTTGTTTACTCGTCAGGTCTTCCATGGTTTCCGCTTCCCTTATCAGTGAATGTTCAGACCCGTTTATCAAGACCTCTGCGGGTTTGAGCATGGAGTTATAGTTGGACGCCATGGCAAAACCGTATGCTCCTGCGTTCATCACACCCAATATATCTCCTTCCCTCAGCACCGGTAGATCCATTTCTTGACCTAAGAAATCAGAGGATTCACATAACGGACCCATGACATCGTACGTTTTCATGTCTCCATCCACACAAGCCGTATGGATGATGTGATGGTATGCACCGTACATAGCCGGTCTTATCAGGGTGTGCAGTCCCGCGTCCACACCTGCAAGAGTTTTATTCTTCGTCTTTTTTATAGTGTTCACTCTGGTTAGAAGGACCCCGGCATCTCCGACGATATACCTTCCTGGCTCCATACAAAGATAGGGATCTCCCAGATCATATCGTTCTATCTTTTCTTTGAAGCATCCTACTACTTCATCGGCGAATCGTTCCAGGTCCATCTCCTTTTCATCGGGTTTATAGGGTATCCCAATTCCTCCTCCAATATCTATGAATTCGAATTCGATCCCTGTTTTGTCTCTCACGTTTCTCACGATGCTCATCAATTTCTCTGTGGCTTTCCGATGTGGTGTAGGGTCCAATATACCTGAACCGATGTGCATGTGTATCCCGAATCTATCGACTCCTGCTTTTTGAGCTTCTGAATATGCGTCTACTATATCCCGTTCAAGGATGCCGAATTTTGTGTCATCACCGGCGGTGATCAGATGTTCATGTGCCCCGGCACCTATGGTGGGGTTCACCCTCATGGATAGTATCTCAGGGTGTGTTTTATCAAGGACCCTATCGAGTAGAGATAGGGAATCTACATTTATGATCACTTTGGAATCTATCAAGTAATCAAGATCTCCATCACTCACGTTCGTACCTGTGAATAGTATGTCCTGTGGACGGAACCCGGCTTTCAATGCAAGATATATCTCTCCAACGCTGACGGTATCCAATCCTGAACCCTCTTCCTTCAATATTTTGAGTATCGAAAGGTTAGTGTTCGATTTAGCGGCAAAGTGTATCCTGATCTTATCATACCTTTTTTGTAAAGCATCGTACAATCTCCTATAGTTGTCCTTGATCCTGGTTCCGCTGTAAACGTACACTGGAGTCCCATATCTATCTACTATGTCATCGACCGATACTTTTTCGATATTCAGCTCTTGATTTCCTTTATCATATATTTCCGGGATCATTTCAAACACCCATGGTTCCTTTCAGTGCATCATCTTGGAATATGTCCTCTTGAGGATCCTCGATGAACCTGTTTTCTAAAGCATCGACAGCCTCTGCAAGATAATGATCATCCAGGTAGATGCAGATGGTGGCTTTACTTGTAGTCACTTCGATCATGTTGATCTCTCTACCTGATATTTCATCCGTTATCCTGGTCACCCATCCCGGGTCGTCCACGAACCTTGGATGTGTTACCTCCAGCATGCCAACACCTTCCCGATGACTGATAGCTTTGAAGGAGGCGATACTTCTGTGCAGCTCAGGGAGCAGTTTTTCTACCTGGAACTCACCGAATATCGTTATGGACCTTTCCCCGCTGCTTATACCACTCACCCCCGCACCATCGATTGCTGTAAAGATCGAGCTTAGGTTGGCCGCATCAAGATCACATATCACGGTTACGGAAGAAAGTCCGTTTTTTTGCTTTATCTCCATGTTCGAAGAAAATTCTCCTATTACTCGGGTACCTCCGTTATCTAGATCATCTTTTGAGAATGGAACTATCCTCAGTGACTGACCCGGTAATTTGTATTTCAAACCCTTATGGTGCACTATCCGCGCACCTCCGTGGGCCAGGGCGAAAAGTTCCTCGATATGTATCTCTTCGATAGGTTCACATCTCTGTACCAGTTCCGGATCTGCTGTGAGGAGCCCCTCAGTGTCTTTGACCAAGATCACCTCGTCGGCCTCAAGACAATTACCCACGACCAGTGCGGTGGTATCACTACCACCTCGTCCTAATGTGGTGATACATCCACCGGGATCCGTTCCGATGAAACCGCATATAACCACTATGGACTCACCTAGATGCGGCTCCAAGTATTCTCTCATCTTTCTCCTGCAGACCTGCAAGTCCGGAGTTGCGTCCGTACACCTGCTATCGGTTATGATAGGCCACCCCTCCTCACCGGGGAGGAAACAAACTGATTTCCCACCCAGCTCCTTGATGGCAGAAGCGAAGACCTTCGCGCTCGTCTGCTCGCCCATGGATATGATCTCAGCGTGATCTCTTTCGCAGACATCTAATTGGGCAAGTAAGTTCACCAGTGTGTCCGTCGTTTTACCCATGGCCGAAACCACGACCACGATCTCATCGTGATCGGAATCGACGACCATCTGTGCGGCTTTCTTTATACGTCTTCCGGAGGCTAGGTCCGCCCCCCCGAATTTGATTATCGCCCTTCTACCCATCCTCAACACGTCCATCCTAATACATCATCCAAGGAAAAGACACCTGGATCATCATGTTCCACTGCCCATCTAGCCGCATACAATGCACCCTGAGCGAACACCCTCCTTGAGAATGAGATATGCTCTATCTTTATCATCTCGTCGGGACCTGCGATGATCAGATCGTGGATCCCCGGTACACCACCGGTCCTCACTGATAAAACCTCCAATTCACCATCCTTCCTGGGTGAGAACCCTTCTCTTCCACAGACAGTTCTGGTATATCCTCTCGACTCTGAAACCAACTGGGCTAACCTTTCCGCCGTCCCACTGGGTGCATCCTGTTTTTTGTTGTGGTGCACCTCGGTTATGGAGAAGTCGTAGTCATCCGGTAAAGCGCCGCATGTGTTCACTAGTCTGTACATGAGATTTACTCCAAGGGCGAAGTTCGGTGCGAAGACTGCCGTCACCCTATCGCCGATCTCACGGTGGATCGTATCCAACTGTTCCGCCGTAAAACCTGTGGTTCCAACTACCATGTCGGTCCCGGTTTCTGCCACCAGTGGTAAGTTGGATAACTCCGCGTCGGGCGTTGTGAAGCTTATGTACACATCGGCTTCTCCGCATGCTCGAGATATCTCTGAAGGAGGATCTATCCTCACATCGCTTTCTCCTATACCGACTTGTCGAAGTGTTTTTCCGATGGACGGGTTGTCTTCCGTCTCCACGGCACCGACAACCCGGTAACCACCCTGTTCCGCCCCCTCTATGATGTTCCGTCCCATCCTACCCAGGGCACCTGCAACACATATGTCAATCATAACAAAGCCCTCTACAGTATCTATCATCGTACAGTCGTTCTTCTAGGTCGACATCGAAGAAATCTTCCACTGGGGTCAATATCTCCGGATCCTCATTGTGAACTTTCCTGGCACTCTCTAGGACTTGCTGGATACCCTTCGACGTCATCTTGCCTAGAGGTGGTCTGCAGGGCCCTGCGGGCATACCCAATATATCCATGAGGGTTTTGTACGGTAAAGGGTTCCGGGCCCGACAAAGGACCTGGCCGTACGGGGTGTCCTCTCTAGTAGATACGGTGACCATGCTTGTCAGAGGCTCAAGAGCTTCATTGATCTCCCGAGCTCTCAGCAGGTCTCCCGTATGGATCGACTCTATCATCTCCTGCACAACACCTGGAGCTATGTTCGATGTCACTGATATAGCACCGTTGGCCGATATATCTTCACTGACCATCATATCGAATGTTATACCGTCGTCCCCGGATAATATATGGAAATCCGTACCGCACAGTTCCCTGGTCGATCTCATATTCTCCATATCACCGGTTGCTTCTTTCACAGCTCTAACGTTATCGTATCCGTGTTTGAGCACGGCTAGGTCCTGTGGATAAAGCTGGGTTCCACTCCTTCCCGGGATAACATAGGGTATGACGTCCAGATCGGGAAATCTTTCCGCCACGGGCGATATGTATTCTTTTCTGATCTCTAATGAACTGGGACCGTTGTAATACGGATCGACCAGTAGGACAGCATCAACCCCTACATCATCAGCGTGGGCGGTGGATCTAAGTGCCTCTTGAGAGTTGTTACTACCCGTTCCTCCGATGGTAGCACATCTGCCGTCAACATATTCTGTGACGGATTGGATCACCTTGTTGTGTTCGTTCCAGTTCAAAGTACCGCTTTCCCCAGTCGTCCCAACGGCCAGGATCCCTTTTACTCCACACTCTATCTGGAACTCGACCAGCTTTTGCAATTTATCGTAGTCTATGTTACGATTTTCGTTCATAGGTGTTATCAGCGCAGTGCTGCATCCTTTGTACATTTCCATGTTACCACTGTTTCCTTCCCATAGTGGTTTGATATATAAGATTTTCGATTAGAAATTACGATATACGTAAAATAAATACGTTAACCGTGAAATTAGATGGTATGAAACCTTTTTTCTTATCTACCTTTATGGGCGAAATCGATAGGCGTATATCGGAAATACTCATTAGGGATACTAGGAAGAGTTCCTCCATGGGGATGATTACGTTTCACCCCAAGAATCGCCTCAGGTTAGCAGCTCTCTGTATCTGATCACTCATGAAATCGTCATTACCATTTTTTAAAGCACTTATAATCTGTTTTGTGATCTCTTTGTGTTGATGATTTATGTTCATCTCGATCCCCACATCTTTTATGGATTCATCCAACCCTTTGGGTACAAATGGACAGTCCTCGTTGTAATACTGCAAAGCGGCTCCTAGATCCTCGTCAAAATGTATGTATACCTCTCGGATATAATTTAGGTCACTTTCGCTCAAAGCGTTCAAACCCAGGATTTCAGGCGGCAATCCGATGGAGTACAGGGATGCTGTAAAAGTAATGGCCCTTGGGAGTGTTATACCCCCCATGTCTCGTGAATATCCAAATAATCCTACATGGAGTTTTCTTTTTCTTCGGCTGGGTACATATCTTGATACCTTATTGATCACAGATTCTAGCAACGCGATATGTTTTCGATACTCGCAAGAATACTTATCTATGATCTCAAAACCACGTTTTTCATCTATGACCTTCGGTGGGCTGGTACTTCTCTTTTTTAGCTTCATGATCCCTTTATTAACATCTTCAGTCGGATTATCGTATTTGAATGCCGATTGGATGGTGAATGTGTGCACGCTCGGATAATCCTCCACTATCTTCTCAACGGTATCTGGCCTAAGGTTTCCTCTGAATGGTGCTGAACCGACTCCCAGGATGGGATATATCTCAACCCCTGTGTCTTCGGATAGTTTCTGTATCCGCTGTAGGGCTATCTTGTTCAATAGGATCGCAGGGATATTACCATAGTTCATTGCCGTATCCGATCTAGCTAGAAATACCCTCTGCTGCTCTAAATTCTTATCTTCCAAATACTTTTTTGTTATATCATATACATTTAGCATGTTTTCTTTGTCCTCAAACAAAGGTATCACATTGATATGGTCTGGCTTGAATTCGCCTATCCATTCTGCTATTTTCATCCCGCCTTCAAATGACTTTGTCTGTTTACCGATGACAAAATCCTGGTAATACTTGTATATCCTGTCCAAACTATCGGCGGATGTGGTCATGGGTAAGATAATTTCGAAGATCGGGGGCTTGTCATCACCGTAAAACAGTTTAGAAGTGTCGAAAGACCTAGGAATACTTTCAAGAGTTTCGATGAGTATCTTCGCTTCAGTTTTTTCTATGGCTGGATTAGGCACTCTAAATGTGATGAATACGTCTTCTCCGATCCTATTTTCCCAAAAATAATCTTGGTATCTCGACAGTAACTTTTTTACAACATAACTGTCTGCTTCCTTCCCTTCACAATCCCACATCTGCTCATCGGCACCTAGGTGGGAAAATGCATAGTATGCTTCTTTTATTTCATCCTCTGCTCCGATCTCCGAGTTCTCAGCAAAGAACGGGATATGTACGTTGTCTGGATGTTGTGTACTCATACATTTGGGAATTTTCATTTCTTCACTTCCTTATGTTTTGTATCTAAATTCAGCGAATCTGTTAGTTCCTATTTATTATATTTGGGTTGGTATACCTATCTACGAAGTTTGAGATATCCATGATTTCAGTTCAGGAACGATGTACGTTTATCGTTCATCGGTGTAATCGCTACTGTGCTGCATCCTTTGTACATTTTCATATTACCAATGATTCCATCCCATCGTGATGTGATATATAGCTCTTCCGACGGCAAATTACGATATCAGTATTCTATATACGATATACGTGAA
>SL_8KL_010_SEDDRAFT_10001596_pt1 | contig 19633 bp, 16 predicted proteins | sample SodLakKL_010_SED_4_FD_11160 | JGI IMG/M metagenome (IMG submission 11160)
GCAAAAAAAACTAAATGGTTTTATGCTAAAAAACCTGCCTCTTAATAAATAACCGGGTTTGCTTAGTTTTGTTATCTTTATGCTCAATAATCATTATCTAATAGGTCTAACAGGTCAGAGAAATGAAATCTGCGAAGGCTTCTTTAAAGGATATAGCGGAAGCACTTAACGTATCTGTATCTACTGTTTCGCGTGCGTTGAAGAATCACCCCGACATCAATGATGATACCTGCAAACGGGTGCAGGAGTATGCACGCAAGGTTCATTACAGGCCCAACGTACTTGCTCTGGGGCTCAAGCATCAGCGTTCCATGACCATTGGAGTGGTCGTACCCGAAATAGTGCATCATTTCTTCTCCTCCATAATCAGTGGGATTGAAGACCTTGCCTATGGCGAGGGATACCGGGTGATGATATGTCAGTCTAATGAGGATTACCTCAGGGAGGTGATGAATGTACAGGCATTGATGGATCACCGTGTGGATGGCATGCTGGTTTCAATAAGTAAGAGTACACTTGACCATCAACACTTTGTGGATCTTGCGAATCATGGAGTTCCCCTGGTGTTTATGGATCGTGCATGCAATGACCTGGTGTCAGACAAAGTACTTACCAATGATTATGAGGGTGCGCGCATGGTAGTCCGTCATTTGTTAAAACGTGGCTGCCGCAATATCCTGCATCTCGCTGGTCCCCAGCATCTTTGTGTTGGGCGCGAGCGTCAGGAAGGATACATACAGGCACTTAATGATTATGGCCTTACTCACCGTGAGGATTTTGTTATTCGTTGTGATACGCCATCTAAGGTTGAAAGCCGGAAAAACAAGATCCTTGGCAAAGCAGAAAACATTGATGGCATCTTCTGTGTTAATGATTTTACAGCGGCTGCGGTGATGCGCCTTCTGCAGGATAATGGGTATGATGTCCCCGGTCAGGTAGCTGTGGCCGGTTTTGGCGATGATCCTTTGGCTTCGATGGTGCGGCCCACGCTTACTACCGTGGAGCAGCGGGGTTATGACATGGGAAAGACGGCAGCACGAATGCTGTTGAACAGACTTTCAGGCGATACCATAGATGAAGACACACCGCAAACAAAGGTTTTTCCCGCTTTCCTGAAAGTGCGCGAATCAGGATGATTTTACCAGCACATTTCCCTCCATGACATCAGGAGCTTCAACGCCCATCAAATGCAATATGGTTGGTGCCAGGTCGGCCAGTCTTCCGGCCTTGATCTCTTTGTAGTCATTATCTATCAGCCAGCAGGGAACCGGATTAATCGTATGTGCTGTGTTGGGTGATCCATCAGCGTTAATGCCATAGTCGGCGTTTCCGTGGTCGGCAGTAATGATCATGCTGTAGTGGTTGGTAAGACCGGCTTCCACCACTTCACGCAGACAGCTGTCTACCGTTTCCACCGCTTTGCGGATGGCCTCCAGCACTCCCGTATGTCCTACCATATCGGCATTGGCAAAATTCAGACATATGAAGTCGTGTTTTACGCTTTCAATCTCTTTTATTACGGCATCTTTAACTTCTGGTGCGCTCATCTCGGGCTGCAGGTCGTAGGTAGCCACCTTGGGCGAGGAAATCATGACCCTTTCTTCACCATCGAAAGCCTCTTCGCGGCCGCCACTGAAGAAAAAGGTGACGTGGGGGTATTTCTCCGTCTCAGCAATGCGCAGCTGGGTTTTTCCTGCCTGCGACAAGACTTCTCCGATCGTGTTTTTTAAATCTTCTTTCCCAAAAGCTACCTTAACCCCTTTAAATGACTTGTCATACTCTGTCATGGTCACATAGTGCAAGGGAAGGGTTTTCATCCCATGTTCAGGCATATCTTTTTGTGTCAATACCGTGGTAATTTCCCTTAGCCTATCGGTACGGAAGTTAAAACAGATGACCACATCATCCTTTTCGACGGTAGCCAGGGGTTTTCCTTCCTCGTCGACGATCACCCTGGGTTTGATAAATTCGTCGGTCACATCCTCATCATAGGATGCCTGGATAGCCTCTGCAGCACTGTTATGAGAAGTACCTTTTGCTTCAAGCAGCATATCGTAGGCTATTTTGATTCTTTCCCAGCGCTTGTCGCGGTCCATGGCATAATAGCGGCCACAAACCGTGGCAATCTTACCGGTTGTCTTCTTCATATATTCTTCCACTTGCTGTATGTAGCCCTTGCCGCTCTTGGGATCCGTGTCGCGGCCGTCAGTAAAGGCATGTAAAAACAGGTTGTGAAAGTCCATGGCGTTTGACATGTCGCAGAGTCCATAAAGGTGATCCATGGCACTGTGCACTCCACCGTCGGATACAAGCCCGAAAAGATGAACTTTTTTATTGTTTTCTTTTGCGTAAGAAAAAGCCTCTTTTAAGACCTCGTTTTCACGAAATGTCTTATCTTTTACTGCCTGGCTGATTTTTACCAGGTCCTGGTAGACGATCCTTCCTGCTCCCATGTTCAGGTGACCTACCTCTGAGTTGCCCATCTGGCCCTCAGGCAGCCCCACGTCTTTACCCGCTGTTTTTAGCAGGGTATGCGGGGCGGACTTATAGAGGCTTTTAGTAAAAGGAACATTTGCATGATGGATGATGTCCGCATTGCTTTCATCTCCTTTGCCCCATCCATCAAGTATGATTAACATTACTTTTTTGTTTTCCATAATTATTGAGGTTAAGTTTAAGGTTAAGGTTGAGGTTAAGGTTGAGGTTGAATGCCGGGGTATGTTGTGCTGATTAACCGGTGCTGCGAATGGCTTCCACGGGGTCGAGCTTTGCTGCAGTCCATGCCGGGACAAATCCGGAGACCAGGCCGATTATTGCCGAGACATTTATTCCCAGCATGATGTTGGAAAAACTGAGCACAAAGTTAAACTCAAATATCTGAGATACCAAAGCTGTGCCTCCGTATACGAGTAACAACCCAATGGCGCCTCCCATCACACTCAGGAATACTGCTTCAAACAGGAACTGCCCCAGGATGAAAGATTTTTTTGCTCCCAGTGCTTTCTGGATGCCGATTATGCTGGTTCGTTCCCTTACCGACACAAACATGATGTTGGCAATACCGAAGCCGCCCACCAGGATCGCGAAGCTGCCTATGATCCATCCTGCAATGGTAACGATGGCGAATAATCCTGCAAAGCCTTCTGTGAGCAAGCTGGTTTCATTGAGTGAAAAGTTGTTGTCAGCTGCTGGTGGCAGGCGCCGGATGGATCGCATCACCCCGGTGAGCTCGTCCGCCATCTCAGCATTGCTTATGCCGGGACGAGCTTTGGCCATGATAAAGGGGCTGAAACGGTCGAGGTTGACATTAATGAACTGTGACATGTAGTTAATCGGGAGGATCACGGATTCATCGTGACTGTTTCCAAAATCACCAATGCCTTCTTTCTCAAAGACACCTATAACTGTAGTATTATGGCCAAATACCCGGATATTTCTGCCTACGGGGTCAATGCCCGGGAAAAGGTTTTCTGCCAGGTCAAAGCCTATAATGGCCAGGTTTCGTCCTGCCGAAGACTCTGAGTCTGTAAAAAACCTGCCATCTGCCAGGTCAAAGTTGCGCACCTGGTTATAATCAGCAGATACACCCACCACGCTGACATTTTCTGCAGTGGCACCCAGATAGTCTATCCGACGGCTGGTGGAAGCCAGAAAGGCCGATGATTCAACTGTTTGTGAACGGCTTTGCAACTCTTCCATTTCAGCAAGTTCGGGTACCGGTCTGCCTGCATATTCCCACCACTGGAAATCAGTACTAAACTCCCAGGGCCATTTCTGAATGTATATCACATTATCACCGAGTGTGGCAATGCTTGTCCTGATCTGGCGTTCGAGCGAATCCACCACAGAGAAAACGGAGATGATGGAAAAAATCCCTATGGTGATACCCAGTAATGTCAGGATGGTACGAAGCTTGTTTGCCACTACCGATGTAATGGCAAAAGCGGCACTTTCCCTTAAAAGTTTAACAAATAAAATCATTCTCCTTCCTGTGTTTGGTTTTGGATGGTGCGCATCAGCTCAGTAGCATAAACGAATTCATTTAGCTGTTTGTTGCAGGTATGCAGGACGTCATCCTTGCTGCCAGTCCACCATAGATCTCCTTTATGAATAAAAGCTACCGTATCACCTATCTCCATAACGCTATTCATGTCGTGTGTGTTCACTACGGTGGTGATGTTAAAGTCGTGGGTTATCTCACTGATAAGCTTGTCAATCAGGATAGCCGTTGGGGGATCCAGCCCTGAGTTGGGTTCATCACAAAACAGGTATTTGGGCTTTATTGAGATCGCCCTGGCAATGGCGACCCGTTTTTTCATCCCGCCGCTAAGCTCTGAAGGTAAAAGCCCATGAACAGCTCCAAGGTTTACCCTGTCGAGACAGAAGTCTACCCTTTTCTTTTTTTCTGTACGCGACATCCGGGTAAACATGTTCAGTGGAAAGGTGATGTTGTCTTCGACTGTCATGGAGTCAAAAAGCGCAGCACCCTGGAAAAGCATACCCATCTCCTTGCGGATTACCTTTCGCGCTTTAAATCCCATGGCAGAAAAATCCCGGTCATCATAAAATATTCTTCCTTTGTCTGCTTCCAGCAGGCCTACCAGGCATTTCATGAGCACTGTTTTCCCGGAACCACTGCGACCTATGATCAGGTTGGTCTTTCCCTGTTCGAAATGCAATGAAACATTTCTCAGGACGGGCTTATCATCCTCAAAATATTTCCATATGTTTTCTGTCCTGATCATGCAAGCAATATTTGTGTCAGAATAAGGTTGAACAAAATGATATAGATGCTGCTGAATACTACTGCTTTAGTGCTTGAATGCCCGACCTGCAAAGCACCGCCCCGGGTATAAAACCCAAAATAACCAGATACAGAAGCAATGATAATGGCAAATATGATTGTTTTAACGAGTGCATACAGGATGTCAAACTGTGAGAACTCGAACAATATCCCGTAGGTAAAGTTGCTTAGTGGTACTACATCTGTCAGTGCTGCTGCCATGTAGCCCCCGGATATTCCCAGGAACATGCTGATTATGACCAGGGCAGGGTTGATAATTACCGAGGCTATGACTTTGGGCAATATAAGGTAACTGGCCGCATTCACCCCCATTACTTCAAGCGCATCAATTTGCTCTGTAACACGCATAGTGCCAATCTCCGAGGCGACCCTTGATCCCACTTTGCCTGCCAAAATCAGGCTGATTACCGTTGGGGAGAATTCCAGGATGATGGCCTGGCGTGTTGCGAAACCTATGGCATAGGCGGGCAACAGGGGGTGGTCCGTATTAAACGCCGTTTGTATGGTGACCACGGCACCCATGAACACAGATACTATGGCCACGATTCCCAGGCTGTCAAGTCCCAGATAGTCCATCTCTGCAATGACTTGCCTGCGGTAAATGGATGTTTTCTCTGGTTTTTGAAGGATCAGCCATAGCAAAACAAAATATCTGCCGATATGGTAGAAAAGCTTCATCCTGTGATCGTTTATGACCCGCTAAATTACGGATTATTTAATGATAACAGCCAACAAAAACCGGTAAAACCTACACCGAAACCCGGTATTTTTATTAATTTTGACACGCTTTTGCATCAGGAGATTATTTGGATCAAACATTAAAACGTGGTTGTCTGCAATGAATCTGCCATTAAATGAAGCGTTATCTTATCATGTACCCGAAAATGCAGTGGATCATGTGACCAGGCTTGTTAAAAAAAGCAGGATACAGCTAAGGATTACCAGGCAGCGTGTGACAAAGTTTGGCGACTTCAGGCCTTCACAGAACGGTCATCCACACAGGGTTAGCGTCAATGGCAATCTGAACAAATACGAGTTCCTTCTTGTCTTCCTTCATGAGGTGGCGCATTTGCGTGTATATCAATCCTGTGGCAAATTTGCCAAACCGCATGGCAGGGAATGGAAGCAGTCTTATGGTGAGCTTATCAGGGAATTCATTGATCACGGGTGTTTTCAGAAGCATCTTGCTGAGGTATTACTGAAATACAGTTATCATGTAAAATCCGCCGGTATTGCCAATACCGAGGCGGCTAAAATTCTCAGATGCTTTGATGATCATCGGGAGTCGGATAACTCCTGGAAGTTCCTGGAGGAACTTTCGATGCAAGGATCTTTTCAAACCCGCAACGGAAGACTTTTTCGAAAAACGGAAAAATTGCGGACCCGTTACAAATGCCTCTGCCTTAAAACCAACAGCGTGTATCTGATACATCAGGATGCAAGGGTTTTCCCGGTTCATGTACCTTTATCATAACCAGTATTTTAATATAATTTACAAACAGATACCAGAAAGAGATGAGCAAAGACAATTATGTAGTAATAATGGCAGGGGGAGTTGGTGAGCGTTTTTGGCCCATGAGCCGCGAATCGCGTCCTAAACAATTCATTGACATCCTGGGAACAGGAAAAACCTTGCTGCAGCAAACGTATGAACGGTTTAAACCTGTTTGCCTTCAGGAAAACATTTTTATTGTCACCAATAAAAAATACAAGCGCCTGGTGATGGAGCAGCTTCCTGAGCTGGCAGAGGAGCGTCTGATTTGCGAGCCGGCGCGTAAAAATACAGCTCCCTGTATTGCTTACGCAGCTTATAAGATACACGACCTGAACCCTTTGGCTAAAATTGTCATGGCTCCGTCTGACCATATTATTCTCAAAGAAGAGGTATTTGGTGACATCATTCGTTCAGCTTTTGATGCAGCTGCCAAAAACAACAGGCTTTTCACCCTGGGCATTACGCCAAGCCGGCCTGACACCGGTTACGGATACATACAATTTCAGGATGATTCAGAGTATCCCGGGGAAGACCGGCTCAAGAGGGTTAAAACTTTTACAGAGAAGCCTGACAGGGAGTTGGCTGAAAGTTTTATTGACAGCGGGGATTTTTTATGGAACAGCGGGATATTTATATGGTCGGCAGAGGCTATAATCAGTGCCTTTGAACAATATCAGCCTGAAATCAGCTATGTATTTCGTGATGCCCTGGGAAAGTATAACACACCGGAAGAGCAGGCATACATGGATGTAGCTTATACAGCCTGTAAAAGTATCTCCATTGATTATGCCATTATGGAGAAGGCTGACAATGTATATGTTTTTGTATCAGACCTGGGCTGGTCAGATCTGGGTACCTGGGGTGCACTTTTCGATGCCAGGCCAAAAGACAAAAATAACAATGCCGTGTTGGGGCGTAAGGCCATGTTGTACGACAGCAGAAATTGTATCATCAATATTCCCGAGGAAAAACTTGTGATAATACAGGGGCTTGATGATTATATCGTATCAGAGGCTGATAATGCCTTACTGATATGTAAAAAGTCGGAGGAACAACAGATCAGGAAATTTGTTAACGACATCAAATTAAAAAAGGGAGACGAGTATATTTAGTTTCGCGAGCATATTTTGTTCCATTCCTCAGGAATAAAAAAAAGCCAACAGTTACGTTGGCTTTTTTTATTCCTGAGGGTTTTTGTCTTAGTCCCTCATGCCGGCGACTTCTCCACGCAGGGTGGAGTAGTTCACCCTGAGGGCATTTACCAACCTTAATTCTTGTTTTACATCGGTCACGATACCCATCTTGGTGTCTCTGTCGACTTTGAGTGAAGTCGTCATCAGCGGTCTTTCAGCCTCTGATGTTGCCTGTCTTTCAGACTCAATAAAGGATGCGATATCATCAACCGAGGCAAAAGAGTCGTACAATTGTATTCGGGGCTCAGTTCCAAAAACCTGGGATTGGAGGGGTTCACCGATATAGATAAAACTCACGAGGGAGCGCCTTTCCAGCTGCTGTATTTCTGTTGCTGCTGGCAGGGATGTTCTTACGTAGAGTGTTGTTTCTCTCATCACGGTAGTTACCATGAAGAAGAAGAGCAACATGAAGATAATGTCGGGCAAAGATGCTGTGTTGATCTTTGGCGTTTTTTTGCTGACTTCTTTTTTAAATCTTGACATATGTTTACCCTCCTACATCTTTTGGTTCCGCTTCAGAGATTGCCATGGGCACTTTTTGCCTTACGGCATTTACCTGGTCCTCTATGGTAAGGTCACGAAATGCACGTCCAAAGTAGTCTCTGGACACCCGGTCACGTATTTCACGTACGGCTGCTGCCAATTCGTTCTGGACAGCAATATACATTTCATATGAGGTGCCTCTGTCATTCTGAAGCGAGATAATTCCCCGTGAAACTTCCACATCGCCGAGGAGTTCAATATATCTTTCCTCTTTAGCGGGCATGTTTGGGTCATTCTCTTCGTTTAACAAAAACTCTTTTGCTCTTTCTCTGAGTGTTTCAATATTGCCAGGTTCGCCTTCAACCAGCAGGCGGTCTTGTGCGTCAACAAGGACGACAAAGACGTTACGTTCCCTTACCGGTGGGGGTTCTGGTGCGTCGGGATCAATAGGGGGCGGCAACATCCTGTTGATTCCTGTGTCAACGTCCATCGTGGTAGTTACCAGGAAGAAAATCAACAGGAGGAAGGCGATGTCTGCCATTGATCCGGCATTGATCTCAGGGGTCATTCTAGCCATAGAAAGATCTCCTATTTAGGTGTTTGTTATTATCTGAAATATTTGGATACCTCCGTAAAGATGGCGGCTAACACGCCCAGACCTATCAGGATCATGGTGGCGTGAATGCCTCCTCCTACCCATTGTGACACGGTGGGGGTTGCGGTTTCATAGGCTTCGCTTGTAGCTATGGCATATGAAAAGAGAATAATAACCACTAATACCCCTATCCCGATCAGCGTTGGTACGGCTTTCCGAATGTTTCCAACCATATGGACAATCGAAAAGATCAAGGCTGCAAGTGCTGCTATGGCCAGAAGGCCATAGGTCACAAACATTGCAATATTTATTACCGACTCGTTCATATTATGAAAGGGTTTTGGTTATTTTTTGTATTTAATTAGGATATCCATGAAAGAGATGGTGGCATCTTCCATTGTGTTGACCATGCTATCCACCTTGGAAACGATATAGTTGTAAAAGATCTGCAGGATAACAGCCACAATAAGACCGAATACGGTGGTAAGAAGTGCCACTTTAATACCATCGGCTACAATGGTGGGTGAGATGTCACCGGCACGTGCGATCGCGTCGAAAGCGCCGATCATACCGATTACTGTACCCATAAATCCAAGCATAGGTGCGATAGCGATGAAGAGGGATATCCATGTAAGGTTCATCTCCAGACGTCCCATCAGGACACTTCCATAGGAAACGATAGACTTTTCCACTACTTCCATGCCCTCGTTATATCTGTCAAGTCCCTGGTAATAGATGCTGGCCACAGGTCCGCGTGTATTTCTGCATACCTCTTTGGCTGCATCAACACCACCAGTTTTCAGTGCATCTTCTACTTTGTTGAGTAGTTTTGTTGTGTTGGTGTGGGCGAGGTTCAGGTAAATGATACGCTCAACGCAAAGGCCCAGTCCAATGATCAAACACAACAGGATGATGCTCATAAACATAGGACCACCTTCCATAAATTGTTCTTTCAGGACGTAGTGGAAGGTCTGGTCTTCATCAACTTCAGGGGCCAGTTCCTGATCCATTACATCTGCAGGGTCGACTTCGGGTTCCTGATCCACATCAGCAACTTCTTCCGTTTCTGCTTCCTGTACAGGCTCATCGGCCAGTACAGCGGTGTTTAAACCAAAAGTAAGCATCCCTGCTACTGTCAATAAGACGAATAATTTTTTCATAACTGATTCTGTTGGTTTTTGTTTTAACGATAATTGTTTAATTACAAAAGTTGTTTACGGTTTAGGTACTTAATCAAAAGTAGCGGAGAGAAAGGGATTCGAACCCTTGATCCGCTTTAGGCGGATACACGCTTTCCAGGCGTGCGCCTTCGACCACTCGGCCACCTCTCCCTTAATGTATCAACGCCCGTAGCCTTATTTTACAGGCTGCTAAAATACAAAAAAAATACAACTGCACGTTTTTTTGTTTTTTTTATTTTTTAAAATAAAGGTCAAACAAAAACCTTGAAAGTCAATACAAATGGTTTGTGTTCGGCATTTCAGAACTATCCGGGAGACCGATCTTGTAGTTGCCCGGATAGTTCTGTCACAAAAAAAATGCCATTATTTTAATACTGAAAGTGCTTTTTCAACTGCGTCAAACATGGGTTGGTTGCTAATCTGCTGTTCCACAGCTTCATTCATCCAGTGCTTCGGGGTTAGCTTGCCGATCGAGAAGATCCTTAACTCCTCTTTGGCGAAATCTTTATCCCTGATATAATCTTCCAGCTGGAACATGATCAGTCTGCCATAAGGGTAGTTGGAAAGATAAAGTGGTGACTGGATCATGTGCGAATAGATCGCGAGCAAAGGGATATCAGCTATGCCAAAAACGTCAGCATAATATTCATTCCAAACCTCTTTGGCCATGTGGATCGTAGCTTCCTTCAGTTCGCCCGGGGTTGCTTCCGGGTTGTCGTACAGCCATTTCCATACATTCATGTCTACGAGTGAAACACCCATCATTTCATAATTGTCCCAGAATACGTCGAGCACCTCCAGATGTTCCTGCATGGGGTCTTCCTGGGTGATGCCAAGGAATTCAAGATCACGTCGCTGATACATGAAAGCGAGGGCTTCCGTAAATGCCGTGTTTGGAATGCCATTGACAAAATAGTTGTCTACAAAGCGGGTGCTGATGGTTTGTTCCACATTGTGGCCAAATTCGTGAATCGCAATGTTATAGCCTTTGTAGTCCATGCCGTCTGCACCGATGCGGGTTCTCAGGTGCGATGGCTTACCATGCATGGATGACCGCCAGGCATGTCCGGAGCCTCTGGCTGCATCTACCTCGATGCGTTCCGCAATAAAATCTGCCATCTCCGCCGTATGACCAAGCTCACGAAGTATTCGCGGAAGGTCATCATTCAGTGCATCTGCATCCGGATACCGGCCGCGGGTAATTTCGTCCAGCTCTTCTTCAGAGATTCCGGCCCTTCCTTTGAACCCGTCATACCAAAGATCATAAGGTCTGAGGTCTCTGCCCAGGCGTTCCCGGATAAGGTCAGCCGTTTGTCTCAGAAGTGGTGAGGCAGCGTATTCGCGGAACAGTTCCTCTACTTCTTCCTGGGGAATCTCCATCCCACTGTCAAAACTCCTCTTTATATATGTATCCTGCTGGGGGTAATAAGGATCCATCTGGCTGAGTCCTTTAAAAATATTCAGAAGGTGGGCATAACGTCGTTCACCTTCAGGCTCGGCGTCAACGGGCTCACCATTTTTCCATACTTCATTGGAGTAAGGGTTCCAGGTATAGTCATCGTTGTTGATCACCTTTTTTGGGATGTCCTGGTTGATAATATTGAGCATCACCTGGTACAACATTTCCTTTTTCTCATTGCCACCAGGTTGTCCGTAATTGGATCGGATCTCGTCGCGAATGTTCCAGTGCGCCAACAGTTTCATGCCTTCAGGAAACAAGGCTTCCCCTTCATCGTTGCGCAGTTTGCCTGCATATATATTGTATTCTGAAATGTACAGGCTTACATTGCTGCTGATTTGGCCGTACTCCTGGTTGAGACGGGAGGGCACCCTGGCTGTAAAGTAATCTCCCAGCCGGGCATAGCCCCATTGGCGGTCGGTCCAGTCAGCACCATATTCATTTTTCTCATCAAGCGTGTATTGTGGGAAGTTTAGTGCAATGGTAAAAGCGATCTTGTTGTCGTAGAAATCGCCCTGGATGTGTGCTGCCGGACTGTAGGCGCCGAACATCTGGTCGATGCGGTGAATGGGTCCGCGATCTTCATGCAGTTGCCTTGTCAACTCCAGGGAGATGCGGTTCATATACCCATTGAGATGTTCAAAATAATGAGCCAGTCTGTCAAAGACCATGTCAAGCTCTTCCTGATCGCCGATGAATGATTGCATACAGAAGTTCTTAAAATCTTCTGTTGATCCGTCGTCAATCCTCCACAGTGAGGCTGCCTGGGTTACGCCCCGCCGGATGCGGTCAGCATGTTCTTCGCCATGTTGCGCGGTAAGGTCTTCAATAATTTCTTCCATGGTAACTGAATCTATGGGTGTGAGGTCTGTAGAGTCAGGCGCTGGTTCGCAGCCAGCCATGATCCACAAGGCTAAAAAGGCAAATATGAGCCGTTTCATGATGGTGTAGGTTTGGTAAATAATCGATTCGACAGGGGCAAAGATAAAAAAAGGTATGAAAGTTTTGGGTATTCAATTATTTAGCCCGTATGACTTTTTTTATGTCATGGGCAAGCATAAAGATTCCCGGCAGGATAATCAGTGTGAGTATAGTGCCAAACAACAATCCTCCGATTACCGTGAGTGCGAGGGGTTGCAATAACTCGCCACCTGCACCCAGGGCAAGTGCCAGAGGCAGCATGCCGAAAATGGTGGTCAGCGTGGTCATGAGTATAGGCCTTAATCTGATGGCTCCTGCTTCTGCTATAGCTTCCCCGGGTGGGGTGCCATCATCGGTTATTCTGTTGGCAAAGGTCACCAGCAGGATGGCATTATTAACGAGAATGCCTACAAGGAAAATGAGGCCAAGCAGGACGGGTGCGCTGAGTGCTGTATTGGTAAGGAACAGGATCAATGCCACACCAATGACTGCAAACGGGATGCTGGTCAGAATGACCAGCGGGCTGCTTACTCTTTCATATTGTATTGCCATGACCACAAAAACGAAGAATACGGCAAGGATTATGGCAAGCCGCATAGAACGGTTTGTTTCGGATATGGCTTCAGCGGCTCCTCCGTAAACGAGGCTGTAGCCTTCAGGAAGATCCAGGCCTTTCAGCTCTTCCTGTACCTTTTGTTGTACTTGTCCTACGGTGGCTTCCTGTGGATTTACCGTAGCATTCACCCGTACGATGCGTATCTGATTGAGGCGTTCTATGTGGGCAGGTCCCATTTCTTCATGAAATTCGGCAATGCTGCCCAGGTTGATGTGCTGCCCTTCGGCATCGAAAAGGGGCAAGTTGGCCATGTTTGCTGAAGAGCCTGTCAGGCTTCGGGGCATACGCACCCTGATGTTGTATTCAAATCCCCCCGTTACATACTTTGTAGGCACGGTTCCATCTACGGCGGCTTGTATGGCCTGGCCTGCCATAGCTGAAGAGATGCCCATGTCGGCAGCTTTCTCGTTATCGAGGCGGATAATTAGCTGGGGTATGCGTTCATCCCTCCCAATCTGCATGCTTCCGATCCCCTCGGTGTTTTGCAGGCGGGACAGAATTTGGCGTGCGGTGTTTTCCAACACTTCCAGGTCTTCGCCCACCACGCCCACGGAGATGTCATCATCAACCACTGATGTGCGCAATCCTTCGATTCGCGGGCCGCGGATTCGTTCCTGGGTGAATACCAGTCCTGTTTCTTTTACTTTGGCTGCGAATTCATTCACCCAGCGTTCTGCCGGATAGCCGCGCCTTTGTCCCGGAGGCACCAGCTGCACTACCATGTCGATCATTCCGCCCCGGATACTAAGCTGGCCGCCCCGGAAATAGCCTCCGGCGGTGGCATAGTAGATGTCTACCCAGGGCATCTCCCTGATGGCTTCTTCAATGATAATGGCGGCTTCCTGTGTTGGCTCGGGAGCTGTTCCCAGGGGCAATACGAAGCGCATGGTGATGCGCCCGTCGTCTACAGGGGGTAAAAATTCGCTTCCCAGTTGCTGCATAGACCAGATGCTTCCTGCCAGCAGGACTGCAGCAGCAAAAAGAATGACATAGCGCCGCCGTATCATGGCAGGGATAAACTTTTTGTAATAGCCTGCCAGCTGTTGGATGCTGTTTTGCAACTTACCGGGTTGTTTCTCTTCGTAGCTTTGTTGCGCCTTCTTTGCCGTAATCACATAAAGTGATGGTACCAGCGTAACTGCTGAAAGCAATGCCGAAAGCATGGCAAAACCTATGGTGAGGATAAGCTCACGAAAGATTAACGCTGCCAACCCTGTAAGCAGGAGGAATGGCAGGACGGCTGCCAGATTGGTTGTTGTTCCGGCTATAACAGCAGAAAGCACTTCGCCTGATCCGTCCCTGGCGGCTTGTAGTGGGGGCTTCCGGAGTTGTTGATGGTGACGGAATATGTTTTCCAGCAGGACCAATCCGTTGTCAATTAGCAATCCCACGCCAAGCGCCATCCCACCAAGGCTCATAACGTTCAGGGTGAGCCCTGCTGCGGTCATAAGCAAAAAGGTGGCTACGATAGCCACCGGCAAGGTAAGTCCTATGATCAATGACTTTCTGATGTTCCCCAGGAAAATAAAAATGATAAGCATCGCCAGAAGCCCTCCTGCAATGGCTGCTGTTGCCACTGAGCGTATGGAGGCACGGATAAAAAAGGATTCATTCCGTATGGTATCCCAACTGATCTCTGGTGGGATAAAGCCTGAGGCTTCCAGTTCTTCAAGTGTTTCGGCAAGACCGTCAATAACTTCCACAGTGTTGGCATCGGGTTGCTTCATGATGGTGACCTGCACGGCATCCTGTGCGTTATGCCTGGCAAACAGGCGCTGCTCGCGATGGCTGTCGGTTACCGTGGCTATCTGTGAAAGACGTACATACTTGCTGCTCCCGGGTAGCATGATGATGGTGCTGCCTACATCAGCGGCATCCTCATAGCGGTGCTCTGTCCGTGCCAGAATATCATATTCGCGGGAAGTGACGTTGCCGGATGCTATGTCCACATTGCGTTGTTGAATGGCCGTCGTGATATTGCCCATATTTAATCCGTATGAGCGCATTAGTTCCGGATCTACTTCCACATCAATTTCCCTTTCCCTTCCTCCGGCTACTTCGATGGTGCCTGTACCCCTCACTGTGAGCAGTTGAGGCACCAGGCGCTGGTCGATCCATTGCCGGAGATCTACGGATGACATGATTGGAGAGCTAAAAGCAAGTTCAAAAATGGGTTGTTGTGAAGGGTCCATTTTCATGAGCCTGGGCGGATCAATGCCATCAGGTAACTCTGCGCGCGCTCTTTCCAGCTGGCGGGCTGCGTCTTGCAAGGCCAGGTCGATATCGGTACCTGCATCAAAGAACATCTCGATGTAGGAGCGTCCTTCAGAAGCCCTGCCATGCAGATCTGCCAGATTTTCCGTGGCTGACAGGTTTCGTTCCAGAACCCTGGTGACCTGCTCCTCAATTACCTCAGGGGTTACACCGGGATAGTTGACTACCACACGCACATGAGGGTAGTCCACCTCGGGAAGCAAACTTACCGGCAGTCTTCCTGAAAACAATAATCCAAGCACTATGACAACTGCCGTAAGAGACATCGTCGCAACAGGCCTCGCAATGGCCCAGTTAGAGATATTTGAGGATGATTTTGTGCGCATATTGTTTTGTTCTTATAGACTAATGATGATCAACTGGTGTTTTTTAAATCAGCCTGGTCAGAGGATATATGCATGTGTTAACAAAATATAAGTGTATATCCGGCAATGTTCAGTTTTTTATGCAAGTTAATCCCTGAATCCGTGTCTCCTGAACCGGCCGTGCACTTCTACGGGTGAATCCTCGTCAAGGTTTTCCAGGTTTGCAGCAGCAACTTTTTCTCCGGCTTCGAGACCTGAAATGATCTCTACCCAGCCATCACGCCGAATACCTGTTTCAACGCGACGCCGGGTCACCCTCTCGTCGATGATTACAAAAACAAAAGCTTCTTCTTCCTCTGTTATCAGACTTTCCGGAGGGATGGCCAGTACGTTATCCCGTTGTTGCGTTACAAAATGCAGGCGGGCAAGATAGCCCGGGTATATCCTGCGGGAGCTTGCAGCCTGGTCTATTTCCACCTCTACAGTAAACAGCCTTGTGAGAGGATCGGCGGCAGGAAAAATTCGCCGGATGTTGCCCTTTAAGGTGTCGCCGGGAAAAATATCAAAACCGAGTTTGACCTCCTGGCCTTTTTCCAGATGTACCACATCGCTTTCGCTTAAGCCTGGCCTTATAACCAGTAGTTTGTGGTCTTCTATGGTGAAAAGGCGTTGGTTCTCAGAAACGGTGGTTCCCACTTCAATAAGGCGGTCGCTGACGATGGCATCAATTGGAGCATGTATTTGCCCCAGGTCTACTTCAACCTCCCAGAGGTGTGCTTCTGCCTTTGTTTCTTCAAGCTCTCTGGCGATGGCTTCAAACTCTGCTTCAGGGATGACATCATTTTCGTACAGCTGCTTTGTGCGATTGTAGCTTTTTTGTATTTGTTGCAGTGTTGCCCTCACCTTGCGCAGCTGTGCTTTCTGGCGTCGCGTATCCATACGGGCGAGCAGATCCCCGGCACGTATCTGGTCTCCTTCCTCAAAAGCCACCTCTTCAATTAATCCCCCGGTACGTGCCGTGATGTATATACGCTTGTAAGCCACCACAGGGGCTGTTACTTCCCGGCGAACGGAAAGGTCTCTCACCTCAGCCTCAGTATAGGCAACAGGGATGGCCTCACTGCTCTTTTCATCCACTGCCGGTCCGCCGCAGGCAGTGAGAAGCAAAATGAGCGATATAGGAAACAACATATAATGTAATCTGATTAACTTTTGCATCTGTGTATAATTTTATATTTCGGTCAGATTGCCTGTCCCGTCCATACGGGAGAGCTCGCCATGCATTAATCATTGTCGTGTTTATCAATGAATTTGGCATGGCTGCGAATTCATAAAAGGTATTGTCTGACGCTTCTATGGTTATTTCGTTCTGCCACGAAAAACTTCCTTTACTTTTGCCATGAGCTCGTTGTAGACTCCCTGGCCGGATGCCACAATCTCTTTGTTGAAAACGTAATTACTGCCTTCAGAAAAGTCAGTAACCTTTCCGCCGGCTTCCTGCACTATGAGGCTGCCTGCTGCGACATCCCAGGGGTTGAGGCTGTATTCAAAAAAGGCTTCAAATCGTCCGCACGCAACATAGGCCAGATCCACTGCTGCGCTGCCAATGCGCCGCACGCCATGCGTGTTACGCAAGCACCAGGTAAAAAGGTCCATGTATTTATCTAAAAGGGAGTAGTCATAATAAGGGAACCCGGTAGCCAGCAAGCTATCGTCCAGCCGCCCGGCAGCTGATACCCGGATGGAGCTTTCATTGAGATAGGCTCCTCCACCCTTCCATGCATAGAAGCACTCATCGTGATTGATTTCATATACCACTCCTAATACAACCTCTTCATGATGCATGAGGGCAATGGAAACACTAAAACAAGGGAGACCATGAATAAAATTAGTAGTACCGTCGAGGGGATCAACCACCCAGCGGTAATCTTTGCCTTTTTTCTGAATGCTTTCTTCTTCAACGATAAACCCTGCCTCGGGCAAAAGCTGCTCCAAAGCCTTTACTATACGTTTTTCTGCTGTGGTATCCACATGGGTAACATAGTTGTGCAGGCCTTTGGTTTCAATGTCAGATCCCCTCAACCTGGGAAGCTCCGCACGTATGTAGGCACCTGTGTCCTTTGCCACATCACAAACATGCATGCATAATTGTCTGTATTCTATCATAACAAAATGTTTTCAATGCCTTGCAGCGCAGCCTTTGGCTGTTGGTTTCATATTCCGGCACACAGCCCGGGTGCTGTGTCTGCAAACCAAAAATCGTAAATCTTTATATAATATAAACTCCTTTTTCATCAGTGGTGTTCAAAACGACCTCTTCAATGGTGTTTGTTTTTTCCGGGTTGTATGGGGTTTTTGTCCTGATATAATTCTCTGTAAAACCATACATAAAGGTATCCTGCTGTTCTTTTTCCCAGAGTACTTTTGTTTTTAAGCCCTGGCAGGCCTTGATGAACCCTTGTTTTTTTTCCCGGGAAAGCTGTTGAAGTTTTTGTGACCTCTCTTTGCTGACGGCCGGGTTTACTGCTTCCATTATGCGGCTTGCCTTTGTGTTTTCNCTTTCACTGTAAGTAAACACATGCAGATAAGAGATGTCCTGCATGGATATAAAATCATATGTTTCCCGGAAAAGCGCTTCTGTTTCACCGGGAAAGCCTGCAATTACATCAGCGGCAATGCATGCATGGGGGAGAAGTTCGCGAATTTTGCTTATTCTCTCTGCAAATAATTCCGTATCATACTTTCGGCCCATGGCTTTCAGGATGGTGTCACTTCCTGACTGCAGGGGGATGTGAAAGTGGGGCATTTTTTTTTTATTTCATCATTCAGCAGGTCGGGTTCAACGGATGACAGACGGATGCGGTCAAGGCCTTCCATTTTTACGAGTTCCCTCAGGAGGTCAACGAATGACTCACCGTGGGGTTTGCCAAAGTCGCCTATGTTTACTCCTGTGAGGACGACTTCTTTCATGTCTGTGCCTGCAACAGACCGTGCTGTCTTCAGCGTTTCCTCGATGCTGTTGCTGCGGCTTCTGCCGCGGGCCATGGGGATGGTGCAATACGAACACATGTAGTCGCAGCCGTCCTGGATCTTAAAAAAGGACCGTGTACGATCATCCGATGAAAAACCAGGGATAAAAGTGTCCAGTTTGTCTTTTCCCCTGTTTGCTTGTGTGTTTTCAGAGGCCAGCATGCCGAGGTGGCCGGCAAGATCAAATTTTTCCTTGTTTCCCAGCACCATGGATACACCCGGTATGGAAGTAAGTTCTTCAGGTTTTATCTGCGCATAACAGCCCACTATAATGACATGCGCTTCCGGATTTAGTCTCATGGCTTTGCGGATCAGCTCCCTGCATCGCTTTTCTGCATTTTTGGTTACTGTGCAGGAGTTGATCACGTAAACATCTGCCCTTTCTTTAGGATTTACAATTTCATAACCCCGGGCAACCATATCCCGTGAGATGGAAGAGGTTTCGCTGAAGTTGAGTTTACAGCCAAGCGTATGAAAGGCCAGGGTTTTTTTGTTCATCTGTATATCAAAGCCACTGTGATCAAACAAAGTTACATAAATAAACATGCTGAGCCATGATAACTTTTCAGGAGTTGCTATGCGTTTTTTGGTCCGGTTCGCGTTGTAAAAAATAATGCGTTGTCATCACAGGTTAAGGCACAGATAGGATGAAACTTTTCTGCAGTATTGTATCTTTGCGCTTTGAGCGTACAGCCATAACCGGAAGGTGAACATTTTAAAAGGAGATGTATGATGAAGAAACGAACGATTGTATTGATTGTGTTTTTGGGTATTGTTGTCGGCAATAATGTTTTTGCCCGGGGGTCTGACTTTAGTGATGCAAAAATTCTTGGCGCAGGATTTTCATTGAGCTACTCGTATGAATATCCATTTGGCAGGAGCCTCAGCATACCCCCATTGGTTGCTTACCTGGAAATAGGCATGCATGAATATGTTACGGTCGGTCCTTTTGTTGCTTTCAGCCGGTGGGATTACAGTGACAGGTCGCGTTCCTTCCTTACCGTCGGGGGACGGGGCAGTTTCCACCTTACGCCCTTTATTAATGACTGGTTTGATTCTGATATTGATGAGAGGCAGTGGGATATTTACGGTGCCATGGCTTCCGGTTTGAACTTCAGGCAATATGGCGCTTTCGAGCATCAGGATGAGAGTGGCTTTGGCAGGAATATCCGGTTCTTTCTTGGCCCCATCGTGGGCGCCCGTTATTACCTGGCAGAAGAAACGGCCGTGTATTCGGAACTTGGTGTTGGCCCCCTGGGAGCCCTGACGGTTGGTGT
>SL_8KL_010_SEDDRAFT_10001597_pt1 | contig 19631 bp, 14 predicted proteins | sample SodLakKL_010_SED_4_FD_11160 | JGI IMG/M metagenome (IMG submission 11160)
AATCATACCGGTATACCGGGCAGCTCAGGGAATTGACCCTGGAGCAGGTATTGCACGCCCTTAAGCTCACTTCGCCCATTGATTATGCCATTGACGACAAAACCGTGACAATCAGGGAAAATCCCCTGACAAGAGACCAGTATAACCAGTACCTGAATTGACCCTGCCGGAAACTACTTTTAACAACCAATTTCTAACCAAAAAACATGAATTTGCCTATGGAAAATGATGAACAAAAAAAACCGGGAAATGCGGCCACATTCCCCGGTGCTTAAATCAGTTTTACTGAAACTGTCCGGTCAGCAAAATGACCGGGTCAAAAAACCGATATTAACCAAAGCTTCACAAAGTTATGGAAAAAAAACCAAATCGTGGGTATTCTTTGTTGCCACATGATAATCAAATCTTCAAGGTTATGAGAATATCTTTACTGTTGGCAATCATGAGTATTTCTCATCTGTTTGCCGGAAACGTAGCTTCCCAGACTCTCAGCCTGAATATCAATGAGATGAGTGTCAGGGATGTATTGCGGGAAATTGAACGACAAAGTCAGTACAGCTTTTTCTACAATGACAGTTTTTCCGATCTGAATAAAACAGTCAACATTGCTGCGGAAACGGAAAACATCGATGATATGATGTATTCTGTACTGGCGGGCACAAATCTGACATACCGCATCCTGGAGGACAACCTGATTGTGATCGCGCCAGACCAGCGCGAGGTCCAGGATCAAATTGTAGTTACGGGAACGGTCACCGATGCCCGTGACGGAATGAGTCTGCCGGGTGTATCTATTCAGGTACAGGGAACGGCGGTCGGAACGGTGACTGATGTGGACGGTCAATATGAAATTACGGTGGGCCCGGATGCCACCCTGGTGTTTTCCTTCATCGGAATGGAAAGCAAGGAAGTGGTTGTGGGCGACCAGCGGGTGATTAACATACAGCTGGAATCTGCCTCCATCGGCCTGGGCGAGGTCGTGATCTCGGGCTACTCTGTCCGGCAGCGCAGCATGCCCACCGGGGCCATTTCTCGGATGGTCGGTGACGATTTTCGGGAAAGCCTGATCCAGACCCCTGACCAGGCCCTTCAGGGCCGGATGAGCGGGGTGATGGTGTCTCACGCCAGTGGCCAGCCCGGAAGCGGTTTGCTTGTTCAGGTGCGCGGACGGGGGTCAATCACTGCGTCCAGTTCACCCATCTATATTGTGGACGGGGTGCAGGTAACTACGTATACATCCGCCACCGTTGAGGACAACCCCCTTTCGGGGATCAATCCCAACGACATTGAAAGCATTGAGGTGTTAAAAGACGCTTCAGCCACCGCCATGTATGGGGCCCAGGGGGCGAACGGGGTGGTCCTCATTACCACCAACCAGGCCAGGAGGGGCGAGACCAATATCAATGTATCATCCCAGTTCGGATTCAATGAGCAGCCCGCCCTGCTGGATATAATGGATGGTCCTACCTGGACAGAAACAATGATCCAGGGCTATGTGAATTATTTTGTGGACAGGGGAGAAGATCCCGATGTGCGCCGGCAAATGGCCATTGAACGATATGGCGACCCCGCTACCGCACCCACCTACGACTGGCAGGATGCCCTGTTCAGAGCAGGTGCGCTGCGAAATATCAGTGTTTCTGCTTCATCCGGACTTGAAAATACCAATGTATATTTTTCCGGATCCTATGACTTTGAAGAAGGACCTGTGCTTGCAAGTGATTTTCAAAGTTTCCGTTTCCGGTCCAATATTGACCATACGTTCTCGGAACGCTTTACGCTTGCCACCAGAATCAGTGCTGCCTCTTCTACCGCCAACGGATTGGCCACAGGAAGAGCCTATATCAACAGCCCTTTCCATGGAGGATATACACAGCGTCCCATTGATGCAATCTACACTGAGGATGGCGGCTACAATCACAACGATTTTATCAGGATCAATCTGGTTCAGCAGGCGGAAGAAAACATCCGCCAGGCAAAAACCAACCAGCTTCGTGGTAGCGTGACAGGGGTCTATGAGATTTCCGACCGACTTTCTTTCAGGACGTTATGGGGTATGGATTACCGGACGGTGAGAGACCGGAGTTATACTTCTGCGTTGCTCCCCCGCTATGCGGATGATGGAGGGCGGTTAAGTGAACGTTACAGGCAGGAGGTGGCTTTCAATACCAACCAGTTGCTTGAGTTTGAAGAAACATTTGACATGCATACGATCAACCTGCTTGGTGGATTTGAGTACAGGCAGAATGACCGGGAAAGTATCCGTGCAAGTGCACAACAGTTTCCGAACCCGATCTTCACCCAGCTTGACCTTGCCGCGGAAATGACCGGTATGTCAGGAAGAACTTCCCAGTCAAAATTTGCCGGGTTCTTCTCGCGGGCCGACTACTCTTACGATGATAGATACATCGTGACCGCCAATATAAGGTATGATGGTTCTTCCCGGTTCGGTGCCGAGAACCAGTGGGGGCTTTTCTATTCCGGTGCCCTGGCATGGAACATGGCCAGAGAGGCGTTTATGGCAAATGTGGATTTTGTCAACCAGCTGACCCTGCGGACAAGCTTCGGTATTACCGGTAATTCGGGCATCAGTGACTTCGCATCCCGTTCACTTTTCGGAAGTGGCGGCACTTATGAAGGTGCCACCGGCCTGCGGCCTTCCGGTCTCGGAAACGACCTGTTGACCTGGGAAGAGGCACAGACACTGGATCTTGGTTTTGAGTTTTCCGTATGGGAGAACCGGTTGTTCGGAAGCCTGAATTATTTTAACACCCGGAATAAAAACCTGCTGCTGAATGCCTGGCTGCCCACTGACAGTGGCTTCTCAAGCATCACAAGAAACTCCGGGGTTGTGGAGAATATCGGCTGGGAGGTTGAACTGGGTTCACGCTTGCTGGCGGTCGGTGATTTTTCCTGGACCTCCAATTTCAATTTTACCCATCAGAAGAATGAGATTCTGGAATTGGTTGACGGAGCTGATATTCTCGGAAGTTCTACCAGGGTGGGATACCCCATCGACATTCGCTGGCATATGAAGTATGCCGGTGTGAATCCGGCCGATGGACGGGTGTTCTGGTATGACCTCGACGGTGAATTGACTTATCGCCGGTCCAGTTCGCAATATCAGCACATTGGCAATTATTCTCCCGACTTCTTTGGTGGGTTCAGCAATGACTTCACCTACAAGAACTATCGACTGAGTGTGTTGTTCCAGTATGAGTATGGCCGGGGTACCTATAACTCCACAATTGGCAGAAGAATGCACAGTGTCAATACGGAAAGGGGGCTGATGAATGCGGTAGCAGAAGCAGCATGGCAGCAACCTGGTGATATGACATGGCTTCCCCGCCATTATATTTCCAGCTCTTTTCCCGGAAGCAGCAGCCACTATAATTCATCATTATGGTGGAGAGATGCTTCCTATATTCGCCTGAAAGAGGTTAGGTTTGATTACATCATACCGGCAAGGTGGCTGGAAAGGATGAGTCTTAACTCAGCTGCACTTTTTGCCCAGGCCCGGAACCTGTTAACCTGGACAAACTATCCGCACGGAGATCCCGAGATGGTCGGTACCGCAACGGGCGATTATCCGCAATCCCGTCAGATCACCATGGGTATCAATGTCCAATTTTAAACCTTAAAAAACCGACGTGATGGATATAAAAAAACATATATTACCAGCCATTATCATGGTTCTGCTTGCGGGGTTAATTGTTTCCTGTGAAGATTTACTGCATACGGAACCAACCACTGCTGCAAGCTCTGAGCGTATTATTGAATCAGCGGAAGGAATGGATGCGGTGCTGACCTCTACCTATGACCGGCTTCGTTCGGAATATCTTTACCGTTATTGGATCCCTGGCGGAGCAGCAGTTCTGGCAGACAATTCTGAACTGCACCCCATCAACTCCGGAAGGTTTGATGGACAGGCTGAAAATGCCTTCGGGTCGCACTTCAGCAGCGGTCTCTGGTCAACCGCCTACCGGCTGATCAATGAAGCAAATATTATTATTGATGGTGCCGATCAAACAGAGACTACCCAGGCACATCGTGACAGGCTGAAAGGCGAAGCCCACTTCATGCGGGCCATGGCCTACCAGGAAATGTTGCGCGTGTATAGTTATGAACCCAACCATCCGAAGCACAGTGACTGGAGTGAAGGGGTCATAATGCGGACTGAGCCCACGTTGGGGCTGAGTCGTGCTGATCGTCGCCCGCGTGGTACGGTTTTGGAAGGTTACCAGTTGATCGAAAGTGACTATCTGGCAGCCATCTCGCTGCTTGATGGAAATGACCGCGGCAGTGTGTACTTTGCCGGGAAAGCGGCAGCCCATGCAGGGCTGGCCCGCCTGTACCTTTACTGGGAGCGATGGGACGATGCCCTGAACCATGCCGGACAGGCATTATCGAATGCTCAGGGACAATTGGTTGATTATGGTGAATATGACAACATATTCGACATGCTGCCCAATCCTGAATCTATTTTTGAGTTGTCTTTTGATGTATTTCATGGCAGCAGCAGCTCCATGAATGCAGTGACACATCCGCCACCCGGATGGTTTGACGCCCTTCCTTCGGCTGAGCTTCTTGCCTTGTATGACGAGGAAGACCTGAGGAACAAGCTGTTTGCCGTACATGATGACGGATATCCCTATATCCTGAAATATACCGGCACTGTGGGGTCAAACACGGATCATTTACCTGTTTTCCGTGTGGCCGAAATGATTTTGATTCAGGCAGAAGCCCATTACGAAATGAACAATGAGGCGGCGGCCATAGAGGCCCTGGAAACATTGCGATCGCACCGTGGCCTGGATGCTTATGCGCAGGCACCTTCAGGGGCGGCTCTGCTGGATGAGATCCTGGATGAACGAAGCCGGGAGCTCGCCTTTGAAGGGCATCGCTGGTTTGACCTGAAGCGTCGTGCCATGGACGTTCCCAAGCCCGCGGTGAATCTGAATCCGCCTGTGCCTTACGATGATGTGCGCATACTGGCACCACTGTCGAGCACCCAGGTGGAGAACAACGAGTACTTAAATCAGAATCCGGGATATTAATGGTTCGGATGCCATTTCTCCGGTTTCATTTATGTTTTACAAAAAGCGCAATACAATGAGATATAAAATTTTGATCCAGGCATTCGTTTTCGGACTGACTGCCGTAATGTTGTCGGGTTGCTTCCCGGACAATGACATGACATATGATGGTCCGCTTCAGGTTGAATTTAAGCCGACTTCTGATACCCAGCGCATGTCGAACGGTACATCATACACTGCCAACATTCAGCTTATTGGCCCGCAACAAAGCGGGGCACTTACAGTGTATTTTGAAGTTGACACCGAAAACAGTACGGCGGTGGAGGGAGAGCATTTTGAACTGGCAGATGCCTCATCCGTAATTCCAGCCAACAGCAGTTTCGGATCCATTGTGATCAATGCCATTGAGGAAAATATTGATGACAGCCGGCCGGTATTGCATCTGAGGTTGATTGACTCCGATGATGTGCGGGCGGCCAGGAATTATGACACACTTGAACTGACATTACGCCCCTGAGGCGTTATCGAAATGGCGGAATGGTCGTGAGTTGACCGGAATTTCAATAAAGGATCTGCCCGCCATTGTTTTCTTAACCTAAATCATGTTGTTTGGTTAGTTGTTGAAGGAGGAGGGGTCGTGGGTTTTGCGATCCCTTCCTTTTTCAGCACAAAAATGTCAACCCTGTTTTCTGGTAATATTAATTTAATCCTGATACGATGAATTTGAAAAATGAAATGTGGAAGCAAACACTCCTGACCATGGTTTTTCTGGGGCTGCTGATCACGGCATGCAGCAAAAGTGAAGCCACCGGCAGTGAGACTGATCAGGAACCGCCCCTAAGGGGACACTATGACGGACCTTATATTTTGTATGAGGGACTCAATGCAAGGATGCTGAGTGTGGCGCCCGGGCCTGGCGGAGCGGTGACGGAAGATGAAACCATCAGCCAGGCCGACCTGCGGCGGGAGCCATTGAAAGTATTTCCCAACGGGAGAAAAAAAGATGACAGCCGGATGGATCCCTTTAATGTGAACCTGTTTGATTTTTCCGTGGAAGAACAATGGGACTTCGAACAACCTGAGAAAATTTTCGCCATTGCGGATATTGAATGTGGGTTTGCCCATACGGTGAACATCCTGAAGGCCGGCAATGTGATCGATGAAGATTACAACTGGATTTATGGGGAGAACCACCTGGTGGTAAACGGTGACATGTTCAGCAGGGGGCTCGATATGATGGCCCTTTTGTGGCTACTGTATAAACTCGACTATGAAGCCCTGGCAGCCGGAGGGAAAGTCCATATTATTATCGGTAACCATGAGGCCATGAACCTGAGGGGGGACGTCCGCTATGTGGAAGATCGCTATATTGACTGGACCAACAGCATGGGAATCCCCTATGAAGACCTTTTCAATGAGGATACGGAGTTGGGTCGCTGGCTGCGCAGCAAGAACACCATCATTCGTATTGGCCGCAACTTAATTGTTCATGGCGGAATCAGCCCTGAATTTGTGGAAAGGGAAATTACTCCCCTGGAAGCCAACCGCCTGGTACGTCGCGACCTGGGTCTTCAAACATCTGAGCTGGAAGGAACCTCCGAGTTCGTATTCAGAACCTGGGGCCCCCACTGGTACCGCGGTATGGTCAGGACACGGGAAGACCGGGAACCGGTGTTTGCCGAAGACATGCCCCCCATACTTGACTATTTTAATGTGGATCGTTTCATCGTAGGACACAATAAGGGTCCGGAAATCATGAAGCTGCGTGAAAAACTGGTGGTTGTGATTGATGTGAATCACACCGGGAACTGGGCCAGCGGAGACTCCAGGGCTTTGCTCATCGAACACAAAGACGGCGAAGACCATCTGTGGGCAGTGTACGACAGCGGGGAGAAAAAGGAAGTGCCTGTCGGAGAACCGGTACCGTGATTTAAACTTCTGGGGATCTCAGGAATCTGGAATCCTCCACCAAAGTGGGGGATTCTTTCATTTTCGGACCGATATCGATTTTCTTTTGTGTTATGCAAGTATAAAAAAACCAGCTACACATGTGTTTGTGTAACTGCCTGGGTTGGGGTGGTTAGCATATGAAAAACAGATAAACCAGCATAATTAAAGAAATCGCTGACATCATAAAAAGAAACAAAGAAGAGTTAAAGAAAGGGACTTTCTGTATCACCAAGCTTAAAATGAATCCAATAACTACCAATAAAAGCACCACGATTTCCATGTCAAATGTTTTTAGGTTAAAAAAAGACTAAGATCCTGTCAGTTTATGCCATTATAAAAAAATTATATACAAATATCGTCTAAATAACCACCTGGGCAAAACTGACACAAAGCAAGATAAGCACAGGCCCAGTAAAATAAAAGACTCAACGTTTACTTGAATACATATTTGACTACCAGAGCCAGATGTTGCAGAAGATCTTCGTTCATAAACCCCTAAAACAATATTTGCCGGATGTAACTTTCCGAAAGGATAAAACGTCTTATCTGAGTTATTTTAAAGGGTCTTAAGATTTTTATCCATGAAGAAGTTGGTTTTTTTATTGCTCATATGCCTGCAAATAACATTGGTTTTTGCTCAGGAAAGTGTCCGTTTTATTCAGCAGGAGATCGTGGTTGACGGCGTGCGGCCGGACTTTTTATCAGACCTCCACATGCGGCCTCTTCAGCATGTTCATAAAACCAACGATCTGTTGCCCGATTTTGAAGCAGATTATTTTTTGGGGTATACTGAAGAACACCTATACATCTTTATTGAGTACGATGGAGATTCCATTGTTTCCAGAGACCGTGCCTATCAAAACGGTGACGGATTTCATTTTACCATGGGTTTCCCTCAGCCTGGCGGGGCAGATACCGATGAGTTTTATGTCTTTGGCTTCTCTCCCTCTGCAGATTGGACCAATAAAATGCGGTGGTATTACAATGTGGATCTGAGCATGAAACGGCTTGGTGATGATGTGCTCTTTGAAACCGCCATTGATAATGGTAAGGTTGGGTTTGAACTCTTGATCCCGTGGGCTGCTATGCCTCCTTACCATCCCTGGTTTTATGATGCTTTGGGTTTCAACCTGTGTTTTGTGAAGGCGGTTGAGAAGCAGGATAAAATTTATGCATTTATGGAAACCGATCCCAGAATGCAGAGTGAGCAATCCCTTAGAAAGTATATCCCCCTCGTTTTTGAGGAGCCGGTTTCCGGTTCCGGTTACTCCTCCATGCCCGACAGACATCACTTTTTTGCAGGGGATGAAGCCCTGGAGATGGTTTTGGCCGGATTTACGGAAACCAATATTAAGAGCACATTGACCCTGGAGTTTTTTCGCGAAGGGCTGTTGGTGCATAAACAAGTGACACCCGTTCATCTTGATGAAGGGTTTTCGGTGGTCTCCGTGTTGGTGGAAAGCCAACACCTCAAGCCCGGAGTCTATGAATTTGCTGTAAAACTGGATGATGTCAATATTGGTTCCCATACTGTTTCAGTATTTGAGCCCTTCAACCCCGCTGCCATCCTTGAAGGTTTGTCCGGTCACAAGGGAACCATTGATGCAGGGAGCCATCATACATTTTCTTTGCAAATTGATGAGGTAACACGAGCGCTGGAACAATTAAGGCCTTACGAGTCTTCATCCTTGCTGACAGATAAGATGTTTTCTCTTATGGAACTGGTAAGTAAGGTGGAAGAAGGGAAAGACCCAATCCGAAATATGCGGGGCGTGTTTCGAAGAGGTTTCTTGTCGGAGCTGGATCACACAATTCGACCTTACTCTGTGTATGTTCCGGACGATTATGACCCGCAGAATGAATATCCTCTGCTGGTTTACCTGCATGGAAGCGGGCAGGATGACCGCGCTTTGTTCAATACGGATTTCCCAAAAGAGGGGTTTGTGGTTTTGGCACCCAATGGAAGGGGTACCTCAAACTGCTATGCTACCTCTGAAGCCCAGGTTGATATAATGGAGGCCATACAAGATGTGCGTCGACAGTACAACATCAATAGCGATCGGATTATTCTCAGTGGCTTTTCCATGGGAGGATACGGAGTGTATCGAACCTTTTTCGAGCACCCCGAAGTGTTCTCTGCGCTTGCCATTCTTTCCGGACATCCGGATCTGGCTTCCAAATCGGGCATGGATGGTGCTCCCAACTTTCTGGATGAAGGACTGCTTGTGGATTTTTATCAGGTTCCCATCTTTATTTATCATGGCGAACAAGACCTGAATTGTCCTTTTGAACTCACGGAGCGTCTGGTGGCTTTGCTTCAGACCCGCAATAACCATGTTCAATTTATAACAGATGAGGATGCCGGACATGGGTCCATGGGTTTGGAGTATAAAACGGCTTATTTTAAATGGCTTCAGGAAATGGCCAGATAGTTTTCATGCGATAACCCACCACCCGACTTATTTAAAGTCTTTCTAATTTACCCTTCCTGAACGATTAGACATGCTCGCATGTAGGTTTTTTAATATATCTGCCAAAACTTTATATTAAAGGACGTTACATTATGCCAACCATAGACATTGACGGAAGAACTTTTGAAGTGGGCGGAGACGGTTTTCTGACCAATCCCGAAATATGGGACGAGGAAGTGGCCCGCCTGATTGCCAAATACGATGGCATCGAAAAGATGACAGAAAAGCAGCTGGCATCAACTATATTGAGATGGGCCCGTCTGTTTTTATGGGGAAGTCACTGAAGGAAAGGAAGGCCTTTGATGCTGAAATAAAGGAAAAGGCTGATGGGGCAGGGCTGAATCTCTGGTCGGTCCATTGAATTGCTCCGGATTGTCAATGCGGTAGGCAATGGTTTGGAGGCTTGTTTTGACTCGAATCACATGTTGCAGGAAACTCCGGAGCATTTTGTCGCCAGTCTGGGAAGAGATCAAGAATGGCTACCTTGAGTCTCTGGGTCAATAGACACTAAGCGTGCCGTACATTCCAGGAAATGATCACGGTCAAAAAAAACCACCTCCGGGTTTCCCGAAAGTGGTTTTTTTGTGGGCCCACCTGGGCTCGAACCAGGGACCAACTGATTATGAGTCAGCTACTCTAACCAACTGAGCTATGGGCCCGCGAACACCTTTATTCCTGTAGCGGAACAGGCGTTTGGGAGTGCAAATTTACACATAATATGCCTATTTCAAAAAAGTTTTTTTATTTTGTCGGAGCTGCCTGGTTGTTGGTTCTCATGGGCAAGTTAGTTGTTGGTTCTCACGGGCAGAGGGAAGGGAAAGACTAACGGGCTGGTAAAAGGCCAAAGCGGTTGTTGGTTGTTAGTTAGTTGTTAGTTCTCATAGGCAGGGTGAAGGGAAAGCTGCCAACAGACTGGCAAATGGCCCAGGCGGTTGTTGGTTGTTGGTTCACATGGGCCATGGAAACTAACAACTGGAGGCGCGCAGCGCCGACAAACTAACAACTAACAACCTCCCGGGCCGTTTACCAGGCCATTGGCAGCTCTCCCTGCTCTCTGCCCATGAGAACCAACAACTGGAGGGGCGTCAGCCCCGACAAACCAACAACTATCAGGCGCGAAGCGCCGGAACTAACAACTGGAGGGGGCGAAGCCCCCGACAAAATAATTGCAAATGAATATAAAAAACATCATCTTCGACCTGGGAGGCGTTCTGCTGAATATCGATTATCAGGCGACCATCAATGAATTTAAAAAACTGGGCGTGAAAGATTTTGATGAATTTTTCACCCAGGCCGGTCAGCACCAGTTGTTTGACCGTTTGGACAAAGGGAAGATCTCTCCGATGGCATTCAGGGAGGAATTGCGGCGGTTATCGGGGTTGAAAATTTCGGACGATGAGATTGATTCTGCGTGGAACGCCATGTTGCTTGATCTGCCGGCTAAAAGGTTGGCTTTACTGGAAATGGTGGGTAAAAATTACCGTACGTTCCTGCTCAGCAATACCAATTCGATTCACTACCCGGCATATATGGATTACCTGAACCGGCATTACGGAATTGTTGACTTGTCCGCTCTGTTTGACAAACAGTACCTTTCATTTGAAATAGGGAAGCGTAAACCTGACACAGGGATCTTTGAGTATGTATTGTCTGACCAGGGCCTGCAAGCCGGAGAAACCTTATTTATTGATGATTCCTTTCAGCATGTGGAAGGGGCCCGGAAGGCGGGACTGAATGCCGTATGGCTCGATGTGCTGCGTATGGAGGTCAATGATTTATTTACTGAGCATCATCGCCTGCGGAAGAAATCCAGAGATATGGTAAAGGCCTGATAAAGGCCTGATAAAGGATGCGGGTTGCCGTGCATGATGAATTCTACACTTGCCTTTATTGATTTCTGAACCCACCATAGAAGCAGGCAGCGAATGAGTCCGAAAGGTCATTGGTTTGGCACAAATGCATGTTCAATGTCATTCAATACCTGGTGCAATTCATCCAGCGAACCGGCGGTTACCAGCCTGACACGATAAGGCTTGAAGCCGGGGATTCCCCTGAAATAATTGCTGTAATGTTTGCGCATTTCGTACAGTGCGGTCTTTTCTCCCTTCCATTTTACAGAAAGGTCAATGTGCCGGCGGCATACTTCAAGTCGCTCCTTTAGTCCCGGTGGAGGCAACTGTTCACCGGTAGAGAGATAGTGTCTGATCTCCCTGAATATCCATGGGTTGCCAATGCAGGCCCTCCCGATCATCACTCCGTCCACCTGGTACTTTTCAAAGGCTTCAAACGTAGCTGGTCCGTCACAGATATCGCCGTTGCCGATGATGGGGATGTGCATCCGCGCATTGTTTTTGACATCCCCTATTAATTTCCAGTCAGCCGTTCCCCGGTACATCTGGCAGCGTGTACGCCCGTGAATGGCCAGGGCGGCAATGCCGCAGTCCTGCAGCCGCTCAGCGATCTCAACAATCTGTTGACGCTCACGGTCATACCCCAGGCGGGTCTTTACGGTCACGGGCAGGTCGACGGCTTTGACAATCCTGCGGGTCATTTCTTCCATTTTGGGGATGTCATTCATAATCCCCGATCCGGCCCCTTTGGAGGCCACCTTGCGAACAGGGCATCCGAAATTAATGTCAATAAAATCTGGGGCTGCTTCCTCTGCGGCCATTGCGGCCCCGACCATTGCATCAGTATGGGCGCCGAAAAGCTGGATGGAGACAGGTCGTTCCTCCGGGTAAATGTCCAGCTTATGCAGGCTTTTGTCCGAATCCCTGATCAGCCCGTCGGCAGAGATAAACTCCGTGTACACCCAGTCAGCCCCCATCTCCTTGCATAACTGCCGGAAAGGCGGATCTGTAATGTCTTCCATGGGTGCCAGTATCAAAGGCAGCTGAGAAAAGGTAACCTTCCCTATGCGAATGCTTTGCCTGTGAATCCCTGTTTCGATAGTGCCCACGACGATTGAAAAGAATTTGTATTTTTGATAATTTCCACTACAAAAATATAACAAATGCTTCATATGAAAGATCAGGGAATTCTGGGAGGCCTGCATCCCGCCATAAAACTATTGCTTCTGGTGATGGTTATGCTGGTCAGCACCCTTGTGGTTTTCTTAATCGGGTTCATCATTGCACTGCCGTTCTGGGGGGAGGGCCTGCTGCAGGGGATGGACATGACAGGGGTTGGTGACCTGAACCAGCTTCGCTACCTTCAGTTGTTGAGTCATATCGGAATGTTTGTTGTGTCATCCATAGTATTCGGGCTGCTGGTCGGCGGCCGTCCGTTTTATTATCTGCAGGCACATAAAAAACCCCTCGCATCTGGCATGTTGATATCGGTGCTCATTATGCTGGCTGCGCTGCCCCTGGTCAACTATGTGATGGAGCTGAACCAGCAGATGTCCTTGCCGGAATCACTGCGCACCCTGGAAGAGTGGATGCGTCAGGCTGAAGATGCGGCCCAGGTGATGACTGAGCGTTTTCTGCAGGTTACAACTTATCAGGGTTTGCTGTTCAATATTTTCCTTATTGCCATTGTGCCGGCCGTTGGGGAGGAGTTTATCTTCCGGGGCGCCCTGCAGCGGATTTTTCATCAGTGGAGTCGCAATGCGCACGTGGCGGTGATCATTTCAGCCCTTATTTTCAGTGCCATCCATTTTCAGTTTTACGGATTTCTGCCACGCTTTGTGCTCGGATTGGTGCTGGGATATATGATGGTAACCACCGGAAATATCTGGGTGCCTGTGATGGGTCACTTTTTTAACAATGCAGCTGCAGTGATTACTTTTTTTATAGTCCACAATTATACAGAGATGGATCCCGAGGCGGTGGGGAGCCAGAGTTTCGGCTTCCTTCTGGCATTGATCAGCCTTGTACTGGTTGTGGTGTTTTTCAGAATGCTGGCGTGGTACTCCGGGCGTGACCGGCAACAGCCGGGGGGAACTGCATCGGGTTTGCCGTAACAAACACCCGGAATAAACCGGGACGGAAAAGAAGGAGGCTGACCTGTTCAGTGGAGGCTGACCTGTTTACAAGGTCATGACTACAAATCTTTCAGCAACCGGTTTTCATCGGCGTTTTCAAGAATATTGTAAAATTTGAACAGCGCAGCCTTAATCTGTTCCAGAGCAGGTGTGGGTTTGGCGATCAATACATTCATCCCTTTCTTGTCCAGACGTTCAATGATCATTCTGATGCTGATGGTATGTGTGTCAACTGCGGGTTGAAAGGCATTTTCCTTTAAGTGAGATGTTTCTGTTGCAGAAACAAGGCCTGTATCCTCAAGGTCATTCAGAATGTTTCTTGTGATGCTGTTGGGTATATGGAGAGCCTCAGATAACTGGTCTGAGTTCATTGGTTTTTCGCCTTTCTGAAAGTTTTTTACAATTTGTTGAAGGATATACACAGCCAATATTCTTTTGTTCAGCAGTGAGATGTTTTTGGTTTCCGCTTCAAACTCATAATTTTTGACGTGTTGACTGGCAAAGGAAAGTTCGGCACCGAATAGTACAACGATCCAGCTCACCTGCATCCACAAAAGCAGGAGGGGCACAGCAGCGAAGGATCCGTAAATGGCACCATATTTCGCAGCTCCGATCTGGAAGGCAATATAGGCCCATTGCACCAGTTGGAATATGGTGCCCGCTATAACTCCGGCAATGGCCGCCGAAGAAATGCGGACATTGGTGTTGGGCATGATAATGTACAGAAGGGTAAAGATGGTCCATATCAGCAGGTAAGGGATCAGGCGGACAAAACCCAGCATTACCGGGTTGAGAAGCCCGTTATCTGCCTGTTGTATCTGTGTGTTCAAAAATACGGTTGCCGCACTTGCCATGATAAAGAAAAGCGGTGCCAGGAACATCATGGCAAAATAATCGCTGAACCGGCGTGACCAGGGACGGGATTTATGTACTTGCCAGATGCGGTTGAAAGACTCTTCAATATTGACCAGCAACATGGTGATGGTGTACAACAAAATGGCCAGACCTACGGCCGCCACAGTTCCTCCGTGCGTTTCCCGGAAGAAAGTGTCTACAATTTCCATCACCCAGTTGAAAACCTCTTCACGTCCGGCCAGCGCAGCTTCCACTTGTCTTTCCACATACATTTCCAGGCCGAAACCCTTGGCAATGCCAAACGCGAGGGCCACAACCGGAACAATACTGAACATGGAATAAAAGGTCAGGGCAGGGGCCCTGAGCAGGATATTGTCTTCACGAACTCCGCGCAATGCCAGGATAAGGACACGCAGTTGTTTGACCAGAAAACTGTCGCGAGGCGACAGCTCTTTCAGGGAAACCCGCCAGATATCTGTTTTGAGAAAGCGGGTCGCTTTCCTTGTATAACGCTTGTAAGCAGAGATTTTTTTCTTCATGGTCGCGGGGAGACAAGGATGAATAATGCGATGGTTTGTCCCAAATTTACAAAAAAAGAGACTGCCTCGTGTACCGGAGACAGCCTCTTTTAGTAAGGGAAGAGTGATTTAGTCGACCACAAAGATGGTCTCATCCATTCCGGTGTTGATCTCAACCTTGTCAATGGTAACCTCTATGGTCTGGGGCCCCACTTCCTGGGTGATGGAAAAGGGAATGACAAAACCGTCCACCTCTTTGTACTCGTCATAAATCGAGATTCCCCCGTTACTTTCTGTCTTAACCTTTAATCCGCTTGCTGTGCAATAGTAATTAAGTGCGGTGTTTCCACCGGGATAAGTGTCTTTAACCTTGAAAGATGCCTGACCCTCAATGATTTCAATGCCAAGCAGTTCCTTCTCAATGCCCAGATTTTTGTATGTGAGTTCAGGGATGATGGCAGACTCCATCTTAAACTGTTCAAATTCAGCTCCTTCTGTGAACTCCTGACGTCCCATCTGGGATACAACCACACCTTTTTCCCCGTCAAACAGCTGCTGTGAAAGGGTCATGCCGCCCATGGATGTTTTCTGAAGCAGGAAGTGGGGATCTTTCTTATAGATGGTCATTTGCACCTCCTGCCCCATAAGCCGGCCTGTCATTTCCTGCCTGATGTCCCGGATATTTTCCAGCCTTTCACGGCCTCCGATTGCTTCAATATACTGCTCAATTACTGTTTCGGCGGTATATCCTTCGGGTACCGGGCGGAGTTCCTCTTCTTCCACAGGTCTTCCGAAGGCATCATACAGTTCGACCATTCCTGTGGCACTGAAAGGACGCAGGCTTTCCATCACTTCTTCCCTGCTGCCTGCCACCACGATATACGCATTGTCCGGGTTCAGGTATTTGTTGGCCATTTCGTGTACATCTTCCACACTTACTTCATTCAACCTCTCCAGGTAAGTCCTGTAATAATCATCCGGCAAATCATAGCGGATGGTATTCAGGGCAAAGTTGGCAATGGTTCTGGGGCTTTCCAGGGATCGGGCAAAGCTTCCGGTCATAAAATTTCTGGTCAGCTCGAGATTGCTTTCCTCCACGGGTTCCTGCATCATTCGCTCCATCTCATAGAGAATTTCCGTTACGGTGCTGTCGGTTACGGCATTTCGTACCTCAGCCCTGGCGTTGAACCTGCCCACGAGGCGGTCGGATGAGAGGTTGGAGCGTGCGCCATAAGTATAACCTTTGTCTTCACGAAGGTTCTGCATCAGCCGGCCTGAAAAGGCGCCACCCCCGAGAATCGAGTTCATCACATTGGCCTTGATTGCATCTTCATGCCCGGGCTGCAGCTCAACAGGATGTGTTACGGTTACCAGGCTCTGGACTGCACCACGGCGGTCAGCCAACGCCACCCGTCTTCCGTCCGGAGGAGCAGGCGTTGGGTAGGTTCTGGTTGGAACTTCACCGGGCTCCCAGCTCCCAAAATAGGTCTCAGTAACCTCCCGGGCTTCATCCAGGCTGATATCCCCGACAATAACCATATAAGCCACATTGGGCTTGAAATGATCTTCGTAGTATTGCCTGAGCATATCGCGTTGCACATTGTCCAGGCTTTCCTCTGTGGTTACCTCACCGTAAGGATGATCCTCTCCGTAAACAACCGCACGGGAGACATTGGCTACCATGGAGCCTGCATCGTTGCGGGTGGTGGCGAGTCCTGACCGTGTCTGGTTCATCAGCCGTTCCAGTTCTTCTTCGGGAAAGGATGGGTTCATAAGAATATCCGACATAAGCTCCAGCAGCGTTTCCCTGTGCCGGGTCAGTGAAGAAGCAAATATGCCGCTGGAAGAGGTGGACAAACTGGCCCCGATGAAATCAATGGTTTCGTCAATCTCTTTTTTTGTGCGATTGGTTGTACCCTCGCGCAACAAAGATCCTGCAAGGCTTACGTAACCTTTTGCCTCCCCTTCCAAAACAGGATCTATATCCAGGCTGAGCTGGAAGGAGACCACGGGTACCTGGCGGTTTTCGACCACGATCACGGTCATCCCGTTGTCCATTTCAAAAGACTCAAAATCTCCGATCTGAATTACCGGTGCCGGACCCGGCTCCGGTGGCTGGCTCCGGTCAACCTGTGCATCGGCTGAATAAAAGGTAAAAACGCTTATTAGGAATACTATCAATAGCTTTCTCATGACTCAGTTTTTTTCTGTTAACGATCGGGTGATTATTGTTGTTCGGGCAGGTAATACAATACCACCCTGTTGTTTTCACGCAGATATTTACGGGCAGCATCCCTGATATCTTCCCTGGAAACAGCCATAAACCTGTCTATCTCTGTATTGATCAGGTTGGCATCATTGTAGATCAGGTGGTAATTGGCCAGATTGGTCGTCCTGCTGGCGATGGTGGTATTGCTGTTGACCATCCGGCTTTCCACCTGGTTGCGGAGTTTTTGCATCTCTTCTTCAGAGATCAGCTCTTCGCGTACCCGCCCGAGTTCTTCATTGATCGTGGTTTCCAGCACCCGGGGGTCTGTGCCGATGTTGGGGATGGCAAGTACTATGGTCAATCCGGGATCTTCAAGGCCCAACGGCATGGCCTGCACCTGCATGGCCGTCTGGTCTTCCACCACAAGCCGCCTGTAGAGCCTGCTGCTTTGTCCCTGCGAAAGCAATGTGCCCAGCATCTGCATGGCATAATACTCTTCTGTTCCCATGGCCGGGATGTGATATGCCTGGATCAGGGCAGGCAACTGTATGTTGTCATAGACCGTGTCCCTCACCTCAGTCATTCTTTCAGGCTCCTGCACGTCCGGCCGGCGGATCTCTTCTTTTCCCCCCGGAATTTCTCCGAAATATTTTTCCACCAACTCTTTGGTCTCATCCACATCGATGTCTCCGGATACCACCAGAACCGCATTATTGGGAACATAAAACATATCATGGAAAGAGGTGATGTCGTCATAGGTAGCATTGCGGATGTGTTCATCCTTGCCCAGCACGTCAGTCCGGTAGGGATGTACCGTATATGCCCGCTTGATCGTTTCTGTAAGTACACGTCCATAGGGTTGGTTGTCACGTGTTTGTTTCATTTCCTCGGTCACCACATCTTTTTGTGTGGCAATTCCGATGGAGTCAATTACCGGGTGAAGCATACGCTCAGACTCGAGCCAGAGGCCCAGCTCCAGCTGGTTGGAAGGAAGCAGCACAAAATAATTGGTTACATCGAAACTGGTAAAGGCATTCAGCGAACCACCCGCTTTTTCCACAATCTCGGCAAACTCGCCCCGTCCGATGTTTTCTGAACCCTCGAACATCAGGTGTTCAAAAAAGTGGGCAAAACCCGTGCGTTCCGGGTGCTCATTTTTGGCGCCTACATGGTACATGATGTTCACCACCACATTCGGTGTGGTGTTGTCTTCATGTAAAATTACATGCAGTCCGTTGTCCAGTTTGTATTCCGTAAATGCAATCCGCTGCTCCGAGGCTTGTGCAGGCCCGGTCAGTAAAATGCACACGGATACAATGAAAAGCTTCAGTGAAAACTTCATGGGTAATAATTTTAGAGGTTATCAAATATTATCTGGCAAATTCGATTAAAGGCAGGATTCCCCTGACAACAAAGGAAAACAAATGTACAAAATAATCTCAGGGCCGCTGCAGCGATTCACGCAATGAATGTTAATTATTGCAAATAAATGGTGAATCGTGGCTTAATAAAGGAGGTCGAGCCCCATTTCCTTTTGCAGGCGCCGGATATCCGGGTTTTTTTCCATCAGCTTCTGCAATTTGTCTTTGGGCAGGTAGGCCTTCCGGCTTCTTTGATTTTTGATGATTTCCGTGTGGATCTCAATGGCATAGTTCCTGAGCTCTTTATGCAGCATACTGAGCAGCGCCGGTTTATTGTCGTTGATCAGGTCTTCCTGAATGGTGTTGTCCAGCGGCAGAAGGATGGCATTGTCCGGTAACAACTTTGGCTGGTGACCTGTCATGGCCATATATAGAGCCGGGCTTCCTTTCTTATGCGAAGCAGCAAGCTTATTCCATGCCTGCATGAATTCTTCCCTGGAAAAGGTGGTTACTGGTCTCTCGCCGGACTCCCCGGAGCCTGGAATGGCTTGCTTTGCTACCTTTTTATCTTCGTTGATCTTCAGGCTTAGTTTACTGATCGGACTAACCCTTTTTGAAGACGCAGTGGGTTGTTTCGTCGTCCGGGTTTGTTCCGCCTGATCCTTGTGGTCTTCCTCTTTTGTTTGGGGCGGGCGCCGGCTTTCCGGCTTATTTCCTGATCCGGTTACCTGCTCAGGCCGGTTTGCCTCACCCGACTCAGAATCAGCGGGAGCCTTGCCGGTTTTTTTTACAGTAACGTAGGGAGTGATTGTCTTTTCGGGGGCGATCAGTTGCTGCGGTGGTCTTACTGTTGTTTCGTCAGGGCTTTTTTTTTTACCAGGGATGCCACTTGCAGCAGCGATAATTCCAGCAACAACCGTTTGTTGCTGCTGGCTTTGTATTGAACGTCAGCCTGGTTGTTAATTTCAAGGGCCTGCAGTAAAAGTTCCCTGGAACATTTTTCTGCCTGCGTCACATATTTTGCCCGGATATCATCACTGGCTTCCACCAGCTTTGCCGTTGCAGGATCTTTGCAGACCAGCAGATCGCGCAGGTGAGCACTGTAGCCGGTGATAAAATCCGCCCCCTCAAAGCCTTTTTGCAATACTTCGTTAACCAGCAGCAGGATTTCTGAGGGTTTTTCTTCCAGGATCAGGTCGGTCATCCTGAAGAAATAATCGTAATCCAGTACATTGAGGTTTTCAAT
>SL_8KL_010_SEDDRAFT_10001600_pt1 | contig 19582 bp, 14 predicted proteins | sample SodLakKL_010_SED_4_FD_11160 | JGI IMG/M metagenome (IMG submission 11160)
AAGAAGCAACGTCTTTGCAGGAATTTTCATTTTGTGTCAATGTCAAGGCCTGACACCTTTTTTACATATTTATTAGATGCACGCACGAATATCGCCAAGATTTTTACGTCAATATCAAGAAGCAACGTCTTTGCAGGAATTTTCATTTTGTGTCAATGTCAAGGCCTGACACCTTTTTTGACACCTTTTTGGTTAATTGGGGGTGAGCATGGTTTCTTGCCATAAATGTTTTCCATCGGTGTGTAAAATTATTGCGCCGTGGAGATCATTGCGGTAGGTAATGATGTCGGCATTTTCCAGTGCTTCTGTTACATCAGGGTGAGGGTGGCCAAAGGGGTTTCTGCCTACCTGGATCACGGCAACACGCGGTGAAACCGCTTCCAAAAATGGATCTGCCGACAAAAAATTACCCCCGTGATGGGGAATTAGAAGCACATCAGCTGAAATGTCCACTTCTGCATGAAGTAAATCGCTAATGGCTTCTTCTTCAATATCCCCCGTAAACATGAATTCCACGTCTTCATAAATTACCCGCATTACCACGGAATTATTGTTCAGATCACACCCCGTTCCTCGATAGAGCCCGTCCAGGGGTGGCAATAATACTTCCATGGATAAATCCTCACCCAAAGTAAAGTTATCGCCTTCCCGCACTTCTTTTACAGGTATTTCTTGATACTCAGCCATTGCAAGCATTTCTGCATAAAGATCTGTTTGTCCGGGCACGGGGGAAATCATCAGGCAATTAACCTGTATTCTTTCCATTACGGGAATAAAACCGGCAAAATGATCTTCGTGGGGGTGGGAAATCACTACCAGGTCCAGTTCATCCGCTCCCCGATAGCGCAGAAACGGTAATAAAACCTTTTCCCCAATATCCCCCTGCTTGTCCGGATCTACATAAGGCGGTTCTCCCCCGGAGTCAATCAAAATATTAAAGCCGCAGGAGGTCTCCAGGTAAGCGGCAGCTCCCTGCCCCACATCAAGAAAGTAAACATTTAATCCGGGGGACGACCCCCCAAAAGCTCCCGCCCAGGCAATAATAACACCTATTAGGAGAGCCCCTACAGCTATTTTGCCTTTATTGACGGTGCTCCAAGCTTTGCAGCGACTTAAATTAGCGGAAAAATTTTCCCGGGAAGCAAGCTGAAAAAGCAAGGGGCTCACTTTATTTTTGAGGGCAGATACTAATTTTTCTTGTGCCTGCAGGCCTGATTCGGCAGGGAGCGCCTTTGAAGTATTTTCTGCCCGGCTTTCCTTTTCCTGTTCTTGTTCCTTTTCTTGCTCCAAGGACTCATCGTTTCGCCTTCGCCAGTGGTAATAGGCCACCATAGCCAACGCCAGACCGGAATAAAATAGAACCAACCACGCAATGCCGGGAGGGGTTACTTCCCGGTAAACCCAGGAAGCATCCGCCAGGGCGGAAATTCTTAAAACATATTCAAGGATGGGCCAGGAAGATAAATGGAGAACGGAAGAAAGAAAAGGGGAAATTAAGTAGAGAACACTACCGGCCAATCCCACGCCAACCAGCACGGCCATAACCGGCAGCAGCAAAATATTAAAGAAAAGGGCCAGGAGAGGAAGGTGCTGAAAATAATAGGCCGTGAGAGGAAGGACACCAAGCTGCGCAGCCAGGGTTATTCCCACCAGCTGCTTCAGGTAGGGGGGAAAACGGTAGAGCAATTCCCCGGCAAGAAAAGGATAAAGATAAAAGATGGACAAAGTGGCAGAATAAGAAAGCTGGAACCCGATGCTAAATAAAAGCAGGGGATTATATAACAAAGTCACCAGGGCAGCCAAAGCGATGGCGGAAGGGAAGTCTTTTTTTCGGCCTACCAGCAAGGCCACCAACCCCATAGAAAACATCAAAGCCGCGCGCAGAGCTGCCGGCCTCATGCCGGTAAGGTAAGCATAGGCAAAAAGCAGAATTACGGCTAAAATAATGGGCGCCGCTCCTTTGAGCTTTAAAATTTTCCAGAGGCCCAAAATCAAAGCAGCCACCAGACCTATATGAAGGCCGGATACAGCCATAAGATGCCCCGTGCCGGCCCGGTGAAAACTCTCCTGTATATCTGCGGGAAGGCGCTGGCGCTGGCCAAAAAGGACCGCTGTAAGCAATTCTGCATGAGGTGAAGGCAAATTGGCCTCAATCCCCTCAATCATTCCGGCCCGGAGGGAAAAAGCCGAAGAAGTCATCCAATTAACTTCTCCATATCCCAGGGAACTTGCCCGGTCAGTTTGTAGATACATAAGAGCGTCTATCCCCAGGGTTTTTAAATAAAATTGGTAATCAAAGCCTCCGGGATTACGCCTCCCTTTTGCCTCCACTATCTCCCCTTCCAGGAGCAAACGTTCACCGTACCAGTAAACCGCGTTTTCTCCAAGAACTCCCTCTTCTAAAGCCTTGTCTCTTGGATTCTCTCCCCTGTAATCGCTGTGATAAATGCGCACCTGAAGATCGCCGTGTACCGCCTGCTTTTCCGAGCCTGTATCTACAATTTCAGACCGCACCCGGTAAACAGTATAAGCTTCTTCATGACGGGGTTCCTCTACCACGGTGCCTTTCATAGTCACAGTTTGGCCCGCATACTCTAAAATACCGGTCCCCGCTGCCGCATGCGGCGAGGGTGAAGAGGCAAACCAAAAAGCGGCAGCACCGGTCATAAAAACTACCACCAGCACCGCCGCCGTAAAAAGCGATACGGAAATTAACCTCCATAAGTGAGCCACCAACCCCGCCAGGAAAAACATTGACAGCATTAAATAAGCTAAAAACGCATCTTCCAGCAAAAGCCTGGCTCCAAGAATGCCGGCTACATAAAAAAGGGAAACAGTGACCAGGGGTCGTGACGTCATTTCTCCACTCCGTTATTATTTGCAGCAGGCAAAGGTTATTTTGGCGCCGCATTTTTTAGGGCAATTAAGGGCAAAGATTGCTTTCATTTGCTGTGTTATTTTTTTCTTTACAAGGAATATTTTAGCACGTTTTTCAAATTTTTAGAATCATAATTTTTAATGTTTTTGTTACCCGGGTTGCATATGGGAGGGAAAATGATATAATGAAGGGGATAATAAAATAAAAAGGTAGCTCCGAGCCTTTACGCCTACAGTTCACGAGGGAACTACGGCGGAAGGTCAGGGTTGGAGGAGAAATCCTCCCGCCTCCCGTGCTTGGAAAGGAGACTTGCCGGCTATTTTGCACATTAAAAGGCCGTGCCCTTACATACGGGAAGCACGGCTTTTTTTGATGGAGGTAAGTATTTGTGAAATTAATGAGAGTAACTGATCCACAAGATGTCTTTAATATTATTCGGCAGAATTTTTCTTCCCTGGAAGCAGAGGAAGTTGACATCAAAGAAGCAGGTGGTCGCTGCCTGGCAGAAGATGTGGTCTGCCAAGAAGACCTGCCTGCCTTTAACCGGTCAACAGTGGATGGGTACGCCGTTGTTGCCCGGGAAACTTTCGGCGCAGGTGAAGGTTTTCCCGCTGTCTTTGAATATGCCGGAGAAATTCTGATGGGAGAAGCAGCTCCTGCCGCTGCTTCTATTTCCGGCCAGTGTTTTCTGGTCCACACCGGCGGGATGCTGCCGGCGGAAGCAGATGCCGTGGTAATGGTAGAAGACACGGAAGTAACGGAAAATGTGATTCACGTATACAGGCAGGTAGCCCCCGGTGAGAATGTAATTCAGAAGGGAGAAGACATCAAAAACGGCAGCACTGCCCTTTCCGCCGGAAAACTCCTGCGCTCAGCGGAAATCAGTTTCCTTGCCTCTATGGGAGCAGCAAAAGTAAAAACTTACCGCCAACCGGTGATGGGGGTTTTCTCTACCGGTGACGAACTCGTCTCCCATGAAGTCACTTCCCTTGATCCGGGGCAGGTTAGAGACAGTAACACCCCGGGCTTAATTCACCTTGCCCGCCAGCAAGGCGCGGGAAAAGTTATAAACGGCGGCATCCTGCCCGATAATTATGAAGAATTTTTACAAAAAAGCCGTGAGATGCTGGCACAGGTGGATTTTTTGGTTCTTTCCGGAGGCAGTTCAGTGGGCACACGCGATTTCACCACCCGCACACTCCAAGAACTCGGCAAACCGGGGCTTTTGGTGGAAGGAATATCTATTCAACCGGGTAAACCCACCCTGGTAGCCAACTGTGAAGGAAAACCGGTGATGGGCCTTCCCGGACATCCCGTATCGGCGCTGATCGTTTTTTTCATTTTTGGAACCGCCATCCTTCACCAACTGGCAGGACGGGAAACCTTGAAGGTGCAACCCACTATAAAAGCTTCACTAACTCGTAACGTTTCTTCGCGCTCCGGCCGCACCGACTATGTGCGGGTAAAACTGCAAGAGAGTGAAAAGGGATTTTCAGCCGCGCCCGTTTTCGGGCGTTCGGGAATGCTGCGCACTCTGGCAGAAGCAGATGGATTTACGGTTATCGCCCCCGAAAAAGAAGGGCTGGAAACAGGCGAGGTGGTGGAAGTCCGCCTTTGGAATTAATCGTTGGCAGAAGGTAGATGCAAATTGAAAGCTACAAAGCGAGAGGAGGCTGCTCATGGGCAAGGTTTATTTGGAAAACATACCAAGACAGGAAGCGCGGGATAGATTTCTTTCCGAGGTAGAAATACCCACCCAAACCGAGCAGGTACAAGTTGCTGAAGCATTGGGCCGGGTTAACGTCTTTCCCGTTTTTGCCAACCTGTCTATGCCCGCTTATCACGCCGCTGCTATGGACGGAATCGCCGTAAAAGCAGAATCAACTTTCGGTGCTTCCGACCAAACACCATTAACTTTGCATGAAGACGAATCTTTTAAATACGTGGACACAGGGAAGCCCCTTCCGGATGGATTTGATGCGGTGATCAAGATAGAAGACATTCACCAACCGGCAGAAGGGCAGGTAGAAATATTAAACCCGGCCACTCCCTGGCAGCATGTCCGAGCCGTGGGGGAAGATGTGGTAGCAGGCGAACTCCTTTTGCCTGCCCGCCGCCGCCTTCGCCCTCCCGACATAGGCGCGCTTCTGGCAGGGGGAATCACCGAAATAGAAGTTTTGAAAAAGCCCAGGATAGCCATTATCCCCACCGGTTCCGAGGTTATTCCGCCTCATGCCCCCAGGGAAAAAGGGAAGGTTCCCGATTTTAACAGCAGTGTGACTGCCGCTTACCTATACGAATGGGGGGCAGTGCCGGAGATTTATCCCATCGTTCCCGATGAACCGGAGCAAATGAAAGAATCTATTCGAAAAGCCGCAAAAGATGCGGATGCTGTGATTGTTATTGCGGGGTCATCGGCGGGAAGCAAAGATTACACATACTCATGTATTGCCGCGCAGGAAAAGGGCGAAGTCTTTGTCCACGGAATAGCCACCCGCCCCGGGAAACCTACCATCCTGGGCAAAATAGGCGACAAACCTGCAGTGGGGCTACCCGGTTACCCTGTTTCAGCCTATTTGAGCCTGGAGTGGTTTGTTCGCCCCCTTGTCTACCATTATTACCGGGAATCCGAACCGGATAGGGAAAGAATTAGCGCAACCCTGGGGCGCCGTGTTCTTTCGGAAGTGGGAACGGAAGAGCATGTGCGCATGGCTGTGGGCCATATAAAAGAGGGATTTACTGCCACTCCCCTCACCAGGGGCGCAGGGGTGACCATGTCATTGGTAAAAGCCGATGGGCTGATGATAATTCCGGCAGAGGCCATGGGTTGCGAACAAGGAGATACGGTAGAAATTGAACTTTACCGCCCGCAAAAAACTCTTTATAACAACCTCCTGGCCGGAGGGAGCCATGATCCGGTAATAGATCTGCTGGCTACCACTTTAAAAGAACGCTACCCAAGTTATACCCTCTCTTCCACCCATTTAGGCAGTATGGGCGGCATTGCCGCCATAGAAAAAGAACAGGCCCACCTGGCCGGTGTCCACCTTTTCGACCCGGAAACAGACACTTATAACACCACGTATGTGAAGCGCTTCCTTGAGGGGAAAGATATTTTGCTAGTTACCCTGGCTCATCGCATGCAGGGATGGATAGTTCCGCCGGGAAATCCCGACGGCATAGAAGACATACATGATCTGGCCCGCAAAAAACCGGCTTTTGTTAACCGTCAAAGGGGTGCCGGCACCCGCCTTCTCTTTGACCACCTGCTTTTAGAAGCCGGGCTTTCCGCTGCCGATATTTACGGTTACGAGAGAGAAGAACACACACACCTGAATGTTGCCGCAGCCGTAGCTTCGGGGACTGCACGCATAGGACTGGGTATACTTGCTGCAGCAAAACCTTTTGGACTGGACTTTTTACCGGTGAGGGAAGAGCGTTACGATCTGCTCATGAGCACAGACTTTTATAACTCAGAGGCAGGGCAGGCACTGGTAAATATTATTTCCCATCCTGATTTTCAAAAGGAAGTAGAGTCCTTGGGCGGCTACAGCATGCGGGAAGCAGGCACATTAATAAGTTTTTAGCATAACGATAACATAAAGAAAAGTTGAGGGGAATTTTATGGAACAGTTAAAAGACAGCTACGGACGCATTCATGATTACCTGCGCATTTCCGTAACGGACCGCTGCAACTTGCGGTGCATTTACTGCATGGGCCCAGAGGGAGTTCCACATGTGCCTCACAAGGACATATTGTCTTACGAAGAAATCCTCCAGGTAGTTAAATACGGGGCTGAAATGGGAATTAGCAAAATTCGCATCACCGGAGGGGAACCCCTGGTGCGCAAGGATCTCACCTACTTAATAAAAGAAATAGCTCAAACGCCCGGCATAAACGACCTTTCCCTCACCACCAACGGCATCCTTTTGCCCCGCCTGGCAGGAGAACTTAAAACAGCCGGTTTACACCGGGTGAACGTTAGCCTGGACACCCTGGAACCGGATGCATACCGAAAAATTACCCGTGACGGCGAGCTCAAAGATGTATTAGAAGGTATAGAGGCAGCCCGGGCCCATGGGCTGAAACCGGTAAAAATAAACACTGTTTTAATGAAAAACTTTAATGACAGAGAAGTATTAAATTTTCTTGAGTTTTCCCGCCGGCATCATGTTCAAGTACGCTTTATCGAATACATGCCCATCGGGGAACATGACGACGAATACGAGAATAATTATCTTTCGCTGGAGTTTGTGAAAAAAACCGCGCATGAGGCGGGATTTAAGCTGATCCCCATTGACAACCCCAAGGGTGCGGGGCCGGCCAAATATTTTTCCTTTGCAAATAATGAAGGGACCGTGGGGTTGATTACTTCTATCAGCGGACATTTCTGTGAAAAATGCAATCGGCTGAGGCTCACCGCCGACGGCAGGCTGAAAACCTGCCTCTACTGGCAGGAAGAAGAACAAGCACGCCCTGCCCTGGACAATCCCGCTGCATTAAAAGCACTGCTCCGGGAAATTATCCGGCGCAAACCGAAAGAGCACCTTATGGGGGATAAAAGCCAACCGGGCGCAATAGAACACTGCAGCATGCGCAATATGTCTCGCACGGGCGGTTAATGCCAAAAAAATTAGAAGGGGAGAATTTTTATGGAAAGGAAAGCAGTTGTGCTCAATATAATTGCTTCGTCCTCGGATTCGGGCAAAACCACTCTTTTGGAAAATTTGGTGCCGGTCTTAATTTCCAAAGGCCTGCGAATAGCTGTGCTCAAAGGGAACAGCCAAAGAATTGACCTGGATAAACCGGGCAAAGATACCTGGCGATACCTGGAAGCTGGAGCAGAGATGGCAGGAATTATAACTCCGGAAAAATACATGATTACCGGAACCGCAAGCGATGAGCAGGAAATCAAGGAAAATGCCACCCGGTTATGCAGGGGGTTAGACTTGGTTTTGATTGAAGGGGACAAGAAAAGTAATCACCCCAAAATCGAAATTATGCAAGATAATTCCCCCTCGGGGCCAACCGGCGCCGCCAATGTTATCGCCCTGGTGAGCAATGAGGAGGTTAGAGGCGCAGAAGACATTTTCAGCGCCGATATTCCGGTTTTTAAACCCGATCATACCACTGAAATTGCCGATTTTATTTTTAAGCATTTTTTCACCCCTAACGGGGAAAACACTACCAAAACAACCGTCGGGGCAGCAGAATCTTTAACTCACTTTGATCCGAAAGGACAGCCCCGCATGGTAGATGTGAGTTCCAAAGAAACATCTTTCCGGGAAGCCTATGCCAGGGGAGAAATAATTATGAATGCCGCTACCCTGGAACGCATAAAAGAAGGAACCGTGGCCAAGGGGGATGTTAAAAGCGTAGCCCAGGTAGCCGCGGTGATGGCTGTAAAGGAAACAGGGCGTTTAATTCCCATGGCCCACCCTCTGGGTGTTTCCGCAGTAGAAGTAGATTTTAATTACCCGGAAGGAGAAAATAAAGTTGAAATCGGAGTAAAAGTTAAGCTTAGCGGGCAAACGGGAGTAGAAATGGAAGCCTTGACAGGTGTAAGTGTGGCAGCTTTAACCATATACGATATGTGCAAGGCCATAGACAAAGGTATGGTTATTCAAAATATTAGATTGGAAGAGAAGAAAGGAGGGCGCTCCGGTCATTACCGGAGAGAAGAGTAACAATTATGGGAACCATAACGGCAGTTTGTACGAGTAAAAACAAGGGAGAAAAGAAAAATAACGTGGAAAAGGGAAAGCTCATAATAGCACAGGGGCTCGAAGAAGATGCCCATGCCGGCTTTGAACACCGGCAGGTTAGCCTTCTGGCCACAGAAAGCATTCAAAAAATGCCGGACAAAGGGGTAGACCTAAAACCCGGAGACTTTGGAGAAAACCTGCTTACACAGGGAATTGACCTGCTTTCCCTGCCGGTGGGTGCCCTTTTGCAGGCAGGACCGGAAGCTGTCTTACGTGTTTCTCAGATAGGAAAGGAATGCCACCATCGCTGCGCCATCTACGAACAGGTGGGAGATTGCATCATGCCCCGGGAAGGCATCTTTGCGGAAGTTATAAAAGGCGGAGAAGTAGCTGTCGGCCATGAATTGATACGCAAACCTTCTTACAAATTTGGGATAATCACTGCCAGCAGTAAGGGCGCAGTCGGTGAAAGAGAAGACAGCAGCGGGCCTAAAATTGCCGAAATGCTTCGTCCTTACGGAGAAATGGCCGAGCACATTATTCTTCCCGACGACCGGGAAGCTCTCTCTTCTTCTATGAAACAATTAGCTGATTCGGGGATAGATGCTATATTCAGCAGCGGGGGCACGGGACTTTCCCCACAAGATGTTACCCCCGAAGCCACCCTGGACGTTATTGACCGCCAGGTACCCGGAATAGCGGAGGCTATACGGCGGGAAACCGCCAGTTCCACTCCCCGGGCTATGTTGTCGCGGGGAGTTGCCGGAATTCGCGGCAGAACCCTGATCGTTAATTTGCCCGGCAGCCGCAAAGCTGTGGAAGAATGCCTGGAAGTAATTTTGCCCATATTGGAGCATGCCCTGGAAACTTTAACCGGCCGCGGCGCTGATTGCGCCCGCTAAAAAGGCGGGAACAAAATATCATTCTTACTGGGGGATGGTTTCTTTAGCCAGGCGGTCGCACCTCTTGTTATATTCATCGGTGTCATGCCCTTTTACTTTAAACCACGAAACCCGATGATAACGGGTCATTTCCAGGAGGCCTTCCCAAAGATCCCTGTTTTTCACCGGTTCCCCTTTTACGGTAGTCCAGCCATTTTGCTGCCATTTCGTGATCCACCCCCGGTTGAAAGCATTTACCAGGTAAGCGCTGTCCGAATATATTTCTACCAACGCCGGTTTTTCCAAAGTACGCAGCGCTTCCAAAGGAGCAGTCATTTCCATGCGCTGGTTGGTGGTATTTTGCTCACCCCCGGTGAGCTCAATTTCTTCTCCATTAATAATAAGCAGCGCCGCCCATCCACCCGGACCGGGATTGCCTGAGCAGGCGCCGTCAGTGTATACTATCACTTTTTTAGATTCTCCCATTTAAATACTCCTACGTTTTTTACTGCAGTCTCTCCTGCATACTTAGCTGCCTAAATTCTGTAATATTTCTTCCAGTTCATTGATTTTTTCACCATAGCCTGACCAGTCCCCATCCTGCAGACGCTGCTGGGCCTCTTCAAAAACCTCGTTTGCCCGCTGAATCAATTCTTCCATATCAGCATCTTCAATAGGTTCTCTCTCTGGCAGCGGTTCTTCTGGATCCACTTCCGGTTCTTCCGGTTCTAAATCAGGCTCTTCATCAGGAACATCCGGTTCCTCAACAATAATATCATCATCCGGCGGCGGGTCATCCCTTTCCCCCAGTACCTGCAGCAATCCATCTTCCAGGGTAGGAGCCATAACGACCTGGCCGTCAAAGAAAACTATAACCCGCGCCAATTCGGGCAAGCCGCCCGCTTCCGCTTCCAAAAATACCGGTTCTACATAAACAATAGCATCATTAACTGGTATTACCAGCAAGTTGCCTCTAATAACATTAGATCCACGTTGATCCCATAAGGATAACAGCTCCGATATTTCTGTACTCTGGTCGATGCGGTTATCTATTTGACGCGGCCCATAGATAACCCTGCCGCGGGGGAAGTTATAAACTTTCATTTCGCCATAGTTTTCCCCATCACACCTTGCCGCCATCCAGGAAATCATGTTGTTGCGTCGATAAGGGGTAAATGGTTGAATAAGCACAAATTCCTCTTCGGTTTCCCCGGGGAGCTGAAGCATAACGTAGTAAGGTTCCACCCGCTGTTCCTCGCCTCTATATTTTTCCATGGGGATTTCCCAGAGATCTTCCCGGTTATAGAATATATTGGGATCGGTAATATGATAAAGCCGGTAAACCTCTGCTTGAGTAGTAAACAGCTCTTCGGGATAACGGATATGACTTCTCAAACCATCGGGCATATCCTCCATAGGCTGAAACAGCCCGGGAAAAATATTATGGTAAGTTTGCACTACAGGATCTTCCGGTTCGGCAATATACATATCTACCGACCCATGAAAAGCATCCACTACAACTTTTACCGAATTGCGGATATAGTTCTTGTTACGTTGAGGCTCCGAGTAAGGGAAGTTGTTGCTTACGGTATACGCGTCCTGGATCCAGAACAGGCGTCCGTCATTGACCACCACATAAGGATCGCCATCATACTCCAGGAAGGGCGCAACCTTGTTGACCCTTTCGCGAATCGTGCGATCAAATTTGATACGGCTTTCCGAACTTAACTCCCCGGAAATAAGGATGCGGTAATCTCCAAAACGAAGGGCCATTAAGAGGCGGCGCCCTAAATTACCCAGTGGAATGCCCCCATCGCCGTCATAAACCGTGTAGACATTTTCATCCCCACTGGGGTAATCGAACTCCTTCATCCCGGTATTGGTAAACACGTATTCACGAGTTAGTTCGCCGTAATAAATGGCGGGGTTATCCAGTTCTATTCCTTCCGCGGTGACCGGTGGCAAATCTTTTACAAAATAATTGGGAAGACCTTCCGCAGAAACCTCATTCACGGGCGACATGGCTACACCGTAACCATGTGTATATTGTAAATGCTGGTTGACCCAGGTGCGCGCTGCTTCACCAAAACGATCTTGATCCAGCTCCCTGGCCGAAAGCATTACCTGGCGGTAATCTCCTTCCACTTCATAGCGGTCAATATCTACATCCTGGAAACGATAATAAGGACGGATAGCCTGCCTTTCATTTAAAGTCGTTTGCATGGGGCGGTAGTCCCAAAGCCTGACGTTATCAAACGTGCCGGCATTAGCTTCCACATCTTCCCAGGTTAGGGTTTCATCCGCAGGGTAATCGTGAGTTTCAAATTGGTCCAATCCATAAGCATAACGGGTAAATTCAATGTTGTGTTCCAGATAAGGCCTTTCATAAGTGAACTCGGAAGGCTGGACAAATAAACTTTGCACTACTCCGGGAACAATACCCCCTCCCACGAAAGACACAACTACCACGGTTATAAACCCGAATACCAGAATTTGTGTGCGCTTGAAATAAGCATTCAATAAAAAGAGTACCCCAAAAAAAAGCGCTAAGAAGAAAAGAATCCACAGCACGTTCAAATTAACATTCACATCGGTATATCCGGCACCAAAGGCATAACCGCCGGGGTTGGTTAAAAGTTCCCACATCTGCAGACGATAATCCACGGATTTCAGCAAAAAGATTAAACCGGCAATCACAGAAATATGGCCCAGACCGGGGAAAGAAAAAGCATACCAGCGACGCCCCACCTGCTCGGGGGGAGTCAAAACCAGATAGATTAGAATAAGCGCTATGAGCGTAATAACAAAAGTCATCATTAAAAAGCCATAAAGAAAACGTAAAAAGGGCACCTGGAACACGTAAAAGGAGGCGTCCTGCCCAAAAATGGGATCACTCAATTGAAAAGAAGTTGCATTAAAAAACTGCTGCATCTCCATCCAATAGGCCCCGGCATAAGAGGCAAAAATGAATGCAAGGAATAATCCTCCCAGGAAAAAGAAAAATGTAAGCCAACGGCCGGTTAAATAACGCAGGATGCCCCGGTTGAAAAGTTCTTCCCTTAACTTTAAGTTAAGGCTGGGTATCCTTAAAATATGCTTGCGGGTGAACATGAGGTTAATCCAGAAAAACAGGAAAAAGAAAACTATGGCAGCAAGCCGCAAGCCCCATTCCGAAAGGTGGGTTACCCAAAATACCTCTTCCAGATCAATGTCCAGAAACCAGAGATAATCTATATAAAGGTTAGTTCCGATGGATACAAGCACAATAATTAAAAATAATACAACTAATAAAATAACCGATGACTTTTTCATTACCGTCCTCCCCAAAAAATATTGTAAATTACCTGTCTCTTATAGTTAACATAAGCATATTTTATTATAAGCGGGATAACTTGTCAAAAACATGAAGAGCTTTCAAAAAGCATTTCCATGTCGATTATAACTACTCTAGTATATAATACTGTCTTAACCGAGTCGTCTTGGCCTGAGTAGTTACAAAATGAGTTAAAAAACAGTTATTTGGTCCTTTATGCCCTCAAATATGCCAGCTCCTATATTAGGCACTTCCATTATATCTTCTATACTGGCAAAAGGGCCATTTTCTTCCCGGTACTGCACAATTGCCCGACCCCTGGTTTCCCCTATTCCACTCAAGGTTTCCAATTCACTCACCGAGGCTCTGTTAATATTCACCATGCCGGTTTCTTCGGGAGCAGTCGACAAATCAATATCTTCACCATTTTTAAGCATTTCAGGCACCAATATCTGTTCACCGTCAATTAAAGGACGGGCAAGATTTATCCGTTCCATATCAGCATCTGGGGTAAAACCACCCGCTTTTAAAATTGCATCATCCACCCGTGAGTCCTCGGGAAGATGATAAACTCCGGGATTGCTCACAGAGCCAACCACATGTACGGTAATAAGCTTTTTTTCTGCATCTACTGTTTCGATGTCTGCAGTTTCAAGATTATCTTCACTGAAGATAATGTCTCCTTCCGCATTATTAGCGGGCACCTCTTCCATTCCCGAAAAAACACCCGTAAATCGCAACACCACTCCCCCAATAAGCAAAACTGCCAGCACAGCAATTAAAATTTTTTCCCGCCTACCCACAACCACTCCACCTGCCGTTTCTTTATTTTATGGCGCCTCTTCTTCTGCTTCTTCTTCTGTTTGTCCCTGCACATCCTTACGCTTGTCTTTTTCTTCACTCAAACTAACACCCTGTACATTTACATTGACACTTTCCACAGCCAAGCCCGTAGTAAACTCTATGTTTTCCCTTACCATGTTTATCAATTGGCGAGATACTTCTGCAATGCTAACACCGTATTCTACTATGATGTAAAGATCAATTTTAACCCGGTTATTTTCTTCTAGATTCACTTTTATGCCCCGCGTCAAATCCTTACGTCCCAGCTTTTCAGCAATGCCTCCCACTATGCCGCCGCTCATGCCGGCAATTCCCGGCACTTCGCCTGCAGTTACACCTACCAGGGTGGCGATTACTTCCGTGGATAAACGGGTGGTATCCACACCATCACCGTTTTCGTTACTTTTAATCACTACTTCGTCCTGCTTCTCTTCCTTTTTTTCTCCATTCATTTTTTATCCTCCTTATCTGTTAATATTCGCCTCTGATCTGTTATTCCTTTTTTTCAAATAACTATTTTGCAGTTTTTAAGCAAACCTCATGACTCTATTACTTGACTACCAGGTTTACCAACTTGCCGGGGACAGCTACCGCCTTAACTATTTCCTTTCCACCTACATACTCCTGCACTTTTGCGTCAGCACGGGCAGCCTCTAAAAGCTCATCCTTGGAAATTTCAGCGGGAGCCATTATCCGGGCTCTTACTTTTCCGTTTACCTGCACAGCAATTTCTACTTCTTCCACCCAGAGGAATTTTTCATCATACCGCGGCCAGGGTAGCAGGTGCACACTATCCGTGTAGCCAAGCTTACGCCAGCATTCTTCCCCCAGGTGAGGCGCAAAGGGGCTAAGCAAAACTACCATGGTTTCCAAGGCTTCCCTTAATGCCTGACGCGAAACTTGCCCCCCGCTCTCTTCCTCATTAACTTTTTTAATATAATCTGTAATTGAGTTAACCATTTCCATAATGGCACTGATGGCCGTATTAAAATTGAACCTTTCTTCAATGTCTGCAGTTACTTTTTTGATGGCAGCATGTACTGCTCGCTGCAGTTCTTTTTCATTTTTGCCGGGAGCAGTAGTATCTTGCTCCCCTTCATTTTCCCGGACTAAGGAGCCGTTTTCTTCAATCAACCGCCACACCCGCCTTAAAAAACGATAACATCCTTCCACTCCCTGTTCATTCCACTCCAGATCTTTCTCCGGCGGAGCTCCGAAAAGAATAAAGAGGCGCCCCGTATCCGCGCCGTAATTCCTGATAATCTCATCGGGGGTAACCACATTTCCCAGGGATTTAGACATTTTGGCCCCGTCCTTATAAACCATGCCCTGGGCTAACAAACGTTTAAAAGGTTCACCGGTATCAATCAAACCGGCATCTGATAATGCTTTGGTAAAAAAACGGGCGTAAAGAAGATGCAGAACCGCATGTTCGATGCCCCCTATATATTGATCCACAGGCATCCAGTAGTTGGCAATTTCCCGGTCAAAAGGAACATTCACATTAAGAGGGTCAGTAAACCGCAAAAAATACCAGGAAGAACACATGAAGGTATCCATGGTATCCGTTTCCCGCTGGGCATTTCCACCACATTCGGGGCAGGTGGTGTGAAGAAAAGAGGAATTTGCCGCAAGGGAAGGGACCCGATCACCGGAAAGCTCCACATCTTCCGGAAGCAAAACCGGCAAATCTTCCTTCGAGACCGGCAATATGCCGCACTGATCACAATAAATAATGGGAATGGGAGCCCCCCAATAACGCTGCCGAGAAATAAGCCAGTCACGAAGACGGTATGAAGTGGTAAACTTACCTTGTTGATTATCTGCCAGGTATTCAGTAATTCTTTTCTTACCTTCCTCAAAATATAACCCATCAAAAGAGCCGGAATTAACCATGTAACCGGGGCCCTCATATGCCCCCTCCATAAGGGAATCATCCAGGCTTTCGTTTTCCCCGGGTTGAATAACTACCCGTATGGGCAGTTCGTACTTGCGGGCAAATTGGAAATCTCTTTCATCATGCGCAGGCACACCCATGACCGCACCTGTTCCATACGCCATTAACACGTAATTGGCCACCAGGATAGGGACTTCTTCGCCATTAATGGGGTTAACGGCATGGCGCCCGGTAAAAAGGCCAATTTTTTCCGTTTCCGCAGAAGTCCTCTCAATCTCACTTTTCCCCTTCGTTTTTTCTACAAATGACAATATCTCTTCTTCCCGGGAAGTCCCTTCTACCAAACGGCCTACCAGGGGATGCTCTGGAGCCAAGACCATGTAAGTTACTCCGTAAAGAGTGTCGGGGCGCGTGGTAAAGGTATGCACTACTTCTCCGGGGAATTCTTTTAAGGGAAAAACGATTTCAGCCCCTTCACTGCGGCCAATCCAGTTCTGCTGCATAATCTTGACCCTTTCCGGCCAATCTTGCAGATCCTCCAGGTCGTCCAGGAGGCGATCCGCATAAGCAGTAATCCGTAAAAACCACTGTTCCAATTCTTTTGGTTCCACATCTTGCCCACATCTCCAGCAAGCTCCTCCTTCCACCTGTTCATTAGCCAACACCGTCTGGCAATCAGCACACCAATTAATAGTGGCTTTACGGCGGTACGCCAATCCCTGTTCATAGAGGAGCAAAAACAACCACTGGGTCCAGCGGTAATAGTCGGGAGCACAGGTGGTTATTTCCCGGTTCCAATCATAACTGAGCCCCAGTTGATTCTGCTGATCTTTCATGTGTTTGATGTTTTCCATGGTCCAGGAAGCAGGGTTTACACCGTGAGCAATGGCGGCGTTCTCCGCCGGCAAGCCAAAAGCATCCCATCCCATGGGATGAAGCACATTATAACCTCGCATCCTTAAAAACCGGGCCAACACGTCTCCGATGGAATAAACCCTCATGTGGCCCATGTGAAGTTTCCCCGAAGGATACGGAAACATTTCCAGGACGTAATACTTGGGGCGTGATTCGTCTTTCGCAGAATGGTAAAAGTCGCTTTCCGCCCAGCATTTTTGCCACTTTGGTTCAATGATTTCAGGCCTGTAATCTTGCATTTAATGATCCCCTCCAAGTTAAAATAAGCCCGTCCCCTCAGGGACGAGCTTTTACCCGCGTTACCACCCTTATTGGTAAAGATAATGGTGGAGCTGGCGGGAGTCGAACCCGCGGCCTCTTCCATGCCAAGGAAGCGCGCTCCCACTGCGCCACAGCCCCATGTAGTTTTTCCTTTACCCTCTTGCCGCCCTTAACGCCGACAGGCGTCGATTGCTAGTGGTCTCTCAAAACTTTCACAATCGATCTTCCGGGACGAGTTCAACAGATCCGCATACCGGTTTGCAGCACCCACCGACTCTCTGGTAAAAGCATTCCTGTCTACTATTTCCCCTCATCAGGCAATTTTATTAGTTTGCATAATAATTATTTTTCCCTTTCACACATGGTTAATTATAGAAACTATAAGCCCTTTTGTCAACAATTAAATCTGATTAAACAAATCCGACAAACACTTGTTGTTAATCTCACTTACAGCGGCACACGCACGATTTCGTTATGCTGCAGGTCAACATGAAGAAGCTCATCTTTTAAAGCTTCCTCCCGACCCAACAAAACTTTAATGGCCTCACTGACTTCCCAAGCACCTAACAATGCAGGCGTCACCGCCGGATTACCCAGTACTATTTCAACCCCCTGACCGGGAAATGAAGCCGCATCATCTGCCGCCTCACTTTTGCCGTAAATGACAGACAAAAGAGGGTTACCGGGCCAAATTACAGCAATTTGTCCGGCATTACCGGCAATTGCCCCATGCACCATTGGTATTTCTAATGACTGGCAGGCAAACTCCAGATCAAAGCGAGTCTGCATATTGTCCAAACAATCAATAGCCAGATGGACATCTTCCAATAATTCCACCAGATCATCTTTATCTACAAAGCCGGAATAGGAAACGACCTCTACCGCTCCATTTATAATTTCGACCCTGCGCTTTGTTTCAGCTGTTTTCTGCTGGTGAATATTTAGCTCGTGTGCAACAATCTGACGATTCAAGTTGTTCTCGGAAAAATTGTCACCATCTATCAACAGCATACTTCCCACACCCGAGCGTGCCAACAGTTCCGTCACTATGCCACCCAGCCCGCCCAAGCCAATTACCGCCACCCGGGAAGACAAAAGTTTTATTTGCCCTGTGAGCCCTATAGTCCCCATATTACGCTGATAACGTTCGGGCACTATTTGATGTTCTAAAGCAGAAATCTCGATAGAGCGCAGCGATTCCTCAAATGCCCCGGCAATTTCTGCTGCTTCGGCCATTCCCAGGGAAAGATACTTATCCCCCGCCGGTGTTTCTTTATTCTTAGCAGCCCGGTAAAGAACTTCTTCTAAATTATCTTTGCTCGCCATGACGCTTTCATCAGCCTTCCGCTTTGAGTTAGCTTCCCTGGCATTTTTATATCCCCAAAAACATGTTGAATTTCATATTTCACTCATTATTCAATTTTAACAGAAACAAGAGAACGTAGTTCTCGAAGAGCTTAGGCTACTTAATTAAGGGCTTTCACAAGCCCTCACCCCACAGACAGGGATAGTTGACTTATATATTTTTACCCGTAACTCAAGTAAAAAAACAATTGTGTTTAGAAAAATTAACAGCTACCTCATATTCCCGCTTAGTAATCACCTGTATGTGTAGTTTTCCGAAGTTGTACTAACTAAAGGTGCCTTGCTCCATAACCTTTCCAGGTTGTAAAATTCTCTTTCTGCGGATTGGAATATGTGGATTATGAGCATGCCAAAATCCATTAAAACCCACCTGCCATCATGATAACCTTCCATGTGCAATAAGGGCACTTCTGACTCTTTTAATTTTTCCATAAGGTAATCAGATAAGGTTTGCACATGCTGGGTAGAAGTGCCGGTACAAATGAGAAAATAATCGGCAAGGTAAGTAAGACTGCTCACCTCCAGCAAAACCTGGTCCAATCCTTTTTTATCTTCAACAAAACTTGTAGCCTTTAAGGCTATTTGCCGGGAACCATTATCCCGTTCCTGAACCAAAAAGCGTCACCTCCTTTTATCCCCTTCGGGTGGTCATTATAAGCTCATTTCTAAAAGCCACAGAGTCAGGATGCAGCAAATCACCTTTCTGCAGCACAATTTGCAAGGAATTATCCACCACAACCCTTAAAGCAGCATCCACATCTTTCATGGCCAGATGCCTTAAACTAAGAACTCCCGGATATCTACGTCCTACTTCAATGGCATCTGCAAGATAAATAATTTTTTCCAAGCCATTAAGCCCTGCTGCGCCTGTAGTATGAAATTTAACTGCCCGCAATATCCACTCATCTTTTAACCCTATCTCTTGTTTCAACAAAGCCGCCCCTACCGGAGCATGAAGCAAAGGTGGGGAAAGCCGGGTAATTTCATCGAGTTCCAGGTTCATTGCGCGAGCCTTTTCGCGCAGCTCCTCAGGTGTGAACGCCTTACCGTAATCATGCCATATCCCTGCTACAACAGCTGCTTCTTGATCCAAACCATGAGCACCGGCCAAACGATGAGCCATACTGGCTACACCGAGGCTGTGTCTAAAAAGACGGCGGCCTAATTCTTTCCGCAACATTTCCAAATTTCCATGCTTTTTCATCTATTATCCCCAAAAACGTCCAGAATCACGGTAGTACTTGAAAAAATTCTGTATCTCCCAACCCTTCAACAACAGTAAATCATAAATTAATTTATTCCTGCTTGCTGTGCCATTTGCAATTAATATACATTAATATTAGCAGACAATACTATCACTAAGTTTCTCTTGGCCTTGCTTCGTTTACTACCAGCTGTCTCCCTTCCAGTTCCATTCCGTTGGTTTTTTCTTGCAGGCGTTCTGCATCTTCTTCTTTTACCTCTACAAAGCCGTATCCCTTGGATTTGCCGGTAGCTTTTTCCGTTATAATCCGGCAGGCCAC
>SL_8KL_010_SEDDRAFT_10001602_pt1 | contig 19570 bp, 16 predicted proteins | sample SodLakKL_010_SED_4_FD_11160 | JGI IMG/M metagenome (IMG submission 11160)
ATCGGACAGTTTGGTGAAAATCAGGACGATCAGTTCGGTCTGGCCGGTAATTTCCAGTTTCAGTTCTGAAAAGAAAACCATCACAAGCGCCTCGCTTGTGATAGTTTTCTCGTCGACTCAAGACTCCGACTCACGACTACTCTTCCAATCAACTTTCTTCCAGAGTATCCAGATACCAATCAGCACAAAGGGTACGCTTAGCAGCTGGCCCATATCGAACATGAAGCCCTCCATGAAACTGGCGAGGGTCTCCTTAGTGAACTCTACCAGGAATCGGCCTGAAAAAAGTATGACCAGGAAGATGCCAAAAAGTGATCCTTGAGGCGGTTTTTTATCGTATTTGTAATAAACACTCACCAGTAAGGCAAATAGGATTACGTAGATCAGCGCTTCATACAGCATAGAGGGATGACGGGGGATCATCTGCTCTGCAGCCGACAAGCTTGGGGCTACTTCAAATACAATGGCCCAGGGGAGATCAGTGGGAACCCCTAAAATTTCTGAATTGAAGAAGTTGCCCACACGAATGAACATCGCCCCAATTGCAACTCCAATTACTACCCGATCCGCCACCCACATAAATGTTGTATTCGCAGTCTTTTTTGCATAGAAATAGAGGGCAATCAGAATGGCTATTGCTGCCCCGTGGCTGGCAAGGCCCCCTATCCAAACCTGAGGGATTAGGTGGATATTGCGAAGGTAGAACTCCGCTTCATAAAAGAATACATGCCCAAGTCTCGCCCCAACAATGGTGGCCACAAGTATATAGATAAATAGCCTGTCGAGATCCTGTTGTGAGCGTCCGGCATCATTAAATGCTTTGGTGAGTACCAGGTAACCCGAAATAAAAGCAAAGGCGAACATCAACCCGTACCAGCGCGGTTCGATAGGACCAATGCTTTCAATCCCTGATGATTCCACAAAAAGGAAGGGGATCTGTCCAATAATGAAAGCCCCGATGCCAAGAGCGAGCACTTTCCACGTTTCAGGCTCCACCGGTTTTTTCCCTCTCTTTTGTTCGGGCTTGATCTTGCCCCATCCGAAATAGATTAATACGGCGGCAATGAGAAGGCCCCATATGGAGATGGTAAATGGAAGTGTGATTTCCGGGATAGAAAAGATTACCGGATCGGCACTCCAGGTAATATAGCTGCTGGTGTCCATAGTTTTATTTGGTTTCAGGATCAGCGCCCAAAATACAAAAGAGCAGAGGAAGGTGCTGTGATATTTACGGATCGATTTTTAAATGTTGAGAGATAGCCGGCAGTTTGTTGGTTTGTTGAGACTAGACAACAGTATCTAAAATACTCGATGCTCTTTACTCATGTCTACGAAAGTGAAATATACTTCACATTTTTTACGCCATCCAGCTCATGAATGCTTTTCAGCTCTTCACTGTTGAGCTTTTTATCCACAATTACTGCGGTTATGGCATTGGTTCCTTTTGCTTCACGTCCCAGGCTGAGTGCACCAATATTAATATTTTGAGAAGCGAGTTTACCGGCCACAGAGGCAAGCATTCCCGGTTTATCCTGATTTTGATACATCAGGATGTCACCTTCGAGCCGTAATTCGATACCATATCCATCAATCTCCACAATGCGATAATCTCCGGGGCCAAAAACAGAGGCTGATATTTTTTTGTAATCAGCATCTTCGCCAAGCTGAACGGAAATCAGATCCTTATACATTTTATTGTTGTTGCTGGTGGTCTCACTAATCTTCAAACCTTTTTCTTCGGCATAGTGACGTGCGTTGATAAGATTGATCGCTTCACTCGCAAACTGGGAGAGCATGCCCTTCAGGATTCCATCTGTTAAAACATCGGCATATTTGGCACACTCACCGGTATACTCAAACGAGAAGTGGCTGGCATTATCCGGCATGATCTGAGCATACACAAGGCCCATCTTTTCAGCAAGCTCTACGTATGGCTGAGCCTCACTGTTGGTGAGAAGTGCTATGGACTTGCCGTTCAGACTTCCTTTGTAGCCTTTTTTTTCAAGCGCATCTGAAATCTGCTCGGCAATCTGAAGGGCTACCTTTTCCTGGGCCTCTTCTGTAGAGGCGCCAAGATGAGGAGTGCATATAATCGCAGGATGTTTTAAAATCTCATACAGTTCCGGGGTAGGGGGTTCTGTGGAGTAGACATCCAGAGCCACACCGGCAATAATGCCCTGCTCAAGCAACGGAACCAGGTCTTCCTCTTTAAAGATTCCACCCCTTGCACAGTTTACCAGTTTCATTCCCCTTTTTATTTTAGACCCATTTTTAAGAGAGATGAGATTATGGGTTCTATCTGTTAACGGCGTATGGACCGTAAGAAAGTTGGATACTTCAAGAAGTCTGTCAAGGTCAACAAGCTCTACTCCCAAGTCTTTTGCGTGATCGTGAGTTGAGAATGGGTCGAATGCATAAACATTCATTCCGAAATGTTTCATCCGCCGGGCTACTTCAGATCCGATTTTACCAAGGCCAACAATTCCAAGAGTTTTGTCATGAACTTCAGTTCCCATAAATGACTTCCGGTCCCAGCCGCCGCTTTTTACCCGGCTTACGGATTCCGGAATGTTCCTTGCCAGGGAGAGAATCATACCACAGGTGTGCTCAGCGGTCGAGATCGTATTTCCGTCCGGAGTGTTCATCACAAGAACTCCCTTTGATGTAGCTGCAGAGATGTCAATATTGTCAACGCCTACCCCGGCACGCCCAATTACCTGCAGCTTATCAGCGTAAGTCAAAAGTTCCTCATCAATCGTAGTTGCACTTCGCACGACAACGGCTTCATAGTTGCCGATAATATCCTTGAGCTCTTCCGGTGTGAGTTTGCCGGGTTGATGGGATTGAATTCCTCTTGATTTAAAAATTTCAGCACAAACAGGGTCTACACTATCAAGCAGCAGTACTTGGAATGACATATATATCAGGTCTGAATTTGTTCAGGTTTGGAATCTATAAAATCTAAAATCAGGGAGTGTATCTCATCAATTCCTTCTCCCGTTTGCGCTGAGCAGGTAATTACCGGCACTTCAATATTCATCTCCTTCAACACATTGTCGACTACTTTTTTGGATTGGGCCAGCTTGTTTTTCGATAGCTTATCGGCCTTGGTCATTAGTACAGCAAAAGGTTTATGGTTTGAAGCCATCCAGTAGAAAAAATCTTCATCAAGTGGGGTTGGATCATGGCGCGAATCAACCAAATGCAGAATCAGCTCAAGAGTGGACCTCTTTAACAGGTATTGTTGAATATCACGTCCCCATCGCTCACGCTCTTTTTTGGGAGCTTTTGCAAAGCCAAATCCGGGCAGATCAACAAGGAAAAAAGAGTCGTTTATTTCATAGTAATTCATTTGCTGCGTTTTGCCGGGAGTGTTACTGGTTCGGGCCAGCCGCTTTTTGTTGGTGATCTTATTTATGAGTGAAGATTTACCCACATTTGATCGTCCGGCAAAACAAAACTCAGGATGTGACTCTTCAGGACAATCTGATAAAGCGGGGGCACTGGTAATGAAGCGTGCTTTTTGGAAAGCCATCAAACAATCTCATTTTCTTCTTTTTCAACGCCAAAATCGACAGGAACTGGGTAATTGCCCGTAAAACAGGCTGTGCAGTAGCCGTGCTTTGATTCGTTGGACTCTTTAACGGCTTCAACCAACCCTCCGGCAGAAAGATATCGTAAACTGTCAACACCGATCTCTTTGGCAATCGCTTCAGTATTGCGATTATATTTATTGGCAATGAGCTCTTCTGGGCTTGGAAAATCCATGCCATAAAAACAGGGATGCGTTATGGGCGGAGAGCTGACTAAAAAGTGGATCTCCAGCGGATTGGCCTCACGTATCATGTCTACCAGGTAGCGGGAAGTTGTGCCGCGAACAATGGAGTCATCCACAATAATCACTGACCGGCCCTCGATAACACCGCGTACGGTGTTGAATTTGGTTCGCACTTTCTGTTCCCGTGATTTTTGTCCGGGCGAAATAAAGGTGCGCCCTACATAGTGATTTCGAATCAGACCGATGTCATATTTACAGTCGTGGCCTGCCTTCTGGCTTTCGTGCGCGTAACCGATAGCTGCCGTATTGCTTGAATCAGGCACGGAGATAACAATTGGCCGCCTATCCTTATTGGGAAACCTGATGATTTCATCCAGCGGATGCTCTTTGGCTAACTGCTTGCCCAGGTTGCGGCGAATTTTGTCTACCATTTCACCGAAAATCTTGCTGTCGGGCCGTGAGAAGTAGACGTACTCAAAAATACACTGGCTGCTTCCGGTACCTGTTTTGGGTTCAAGAGAGAAAGACCTTGGCTCCTGAAGAGTTGTAGCTTCACGGTCAATCACAATCACTTCGCCCGGCTCCACATCGCGTATGTAATCAGCTCCAATAATATCGAAAGCACAGGTTTCGCTTGCAACGGTATATGCACCGTCGATGATACCCAGTGCAAGCGGGCGGAATCCATTTGGGTCGCGAACGGCAATCAGCTTGTCGTCGGTAAGAATAACCAGACAGTATGCACCTTCAATCTGGCCAAGAGCATCCATAATCTGATCCATCTGGTTCGTTTTACGGCTGTGTGAAATCAGATGAAGAATCAGTTCCGTATCGGAAGTGCTTTGAAATAGAACTCCTTCCTCACGAAAACGTTCTCTCAATGTTCGGGCATTAGAGAGGTTACCGTTATGGCCAATTGCCAGATTTCCGTTTCTGTAGTGAACACGGAAAGGCTGTATGTTGGCCGGGTTTTTGGATGACCCTGAGGTCGAATAACGGTTATGACCTATTGCCGAGCGGCCAATCAATTCATTTTCAATAATCTTGGAATCGTCAAAGACCGATAATACCAGACCAAAGTCTTTATGCATAGGCATAATTGAGCGCCTTTTCGCTTCGTCATAGTAGGTGGTAACGATGCCTGCCGATTCCTGGCCTCGGTGTTGCAGGGCGTGAAGTCCGTAATAGGTAAGGAGGGAGGCATCAGAATGGTCAAATACACCAAAAATGCCACAATAATCGCGGGGTTTATCGATCATGTTTGAAGCTGGAAGTAATATGATTGCTAAAGGGATAAAGATATGGAAAAGCTTAGTAAATAACAGAGACGAAATTTTTGGCCTAACCGGTTTCGCCTCATCTGTTTGTTGAATCGGCAAGAGGTTGGTTAAATTTTTGCTAAAATAAAATCCATTCAATTTCGTAATTTACGACTATGAAAAAGGATAAGATTATATCGTGGGTTCAGCTGGCAACAAGGGTTATTCTCGGGGCACTGCTTATTATTGCGGGTTACCTGAAGGTGCAGGATAATACCGCACTGTTTGAATCTGTGGCCTATATTGCCTGGATTCCCATCGGGTTGAAGTCGTTGGTTATTGATCTGCTGCCCTGGGTTGAGATTCTCGTTGGTGGCTTGCTGGTTGTGAACGTAATGGGTAAACTTGTCATACCGGCGGCCGCTCTGATTTATACGAGTTTCTTTCTGTTTGCAATCTACGGCATGGGGACCGGAATTGAAGGAGATTGCGGCTGCTTCGGAGACCCGGAAAGCGGATCATTACTTGTCACGCTTTTGGGCAGTGAATTTGGCTGGAAAATGGTCGTCAGAAACGGAATTTTCCTCTCCATGGCAGGCTTTCTATTCTGGAAACCTTCAAAAAGAAGGTAGCCGTCCCAGATCAGCCGGGTTTCTCTTTTTGATTTAGTAATACGTCAACAGGGCTTAACTCGATTGCTGTCATCACATCCGAACTGATGGTAAACCCCTCCTCAATAAGCCGCACCCTGCAACTATTCATGGCTTTTGAACGCACGCGGGCCAATCCAAGCTCCTGATCTTTTGCATTGATCCAAAAGAAAATCTGCAGTTCAACATAGTCTGGGGTAAATCCTTTTATGGAAGTAGTCACACCCGGGCTCTTCAGCACACCTCTTGACACTTTTGTTGCTTCAGCGAGTATTTCCAGGGCTTTTTGTGAATCATCTGCGTAGTCGATACCAACGGTGAATCCACCCCGGCGTAATCCATCGAGCGTATAGTTGTGCAGGGGTTTGGTAAAAAGTTGTGCGCTCGGTACAAATACGTCACAACCTTCGCCTGTTCGAATATGTGTGTGCCTGAGCTCTATACTCTTAACCCGTCCCATAATACCGCCCGACTCAATCACATCGTTGGTATTAAATGGACGGCTGAAAGCAAGAAAAAATCCTGCCAGAAAGTTTTCTCCAATATCCTTAAAGGCAAATCCCAGCATGACTGCCGTTAAACCGCCACCGGCCACAAGGCTTGCTGCAAGTGCCGTATAGCCGATCAGGTTCAGGAAAATGATAAACCCAATAAAAATGGCAATTCCGGTAATCAGTTTTTTAAAAAACAGGTGATAGGTTTCCGGTACAGAACTTCTGCGAAGTATGGAAACAATTCCCTTAGAAAATCCCCTGCCCAACAAATAGATGATTAGTGCAACAAGGAGTGCAAAAAGTAACCGGGGCAGGAAATCGATAAATGTTTCAAATTCAACAAGAAATGCATCAGTAAGATTTTCGAGCATTGTGTCTTCATAGATAGATTAACAGAAATAGTACCTGAAAATCTGCAACCGGGATTTAAAATCCTAATCTTTGATAAGCGGCTACACTTCTATTGGAGGAAGGGTTTGCTCAATCCTGCCACGTTTCGGTTCCAGCCAGGGTGGAAGGAAGAGTTTTTTACCGAGCTCCTCTTCGTTTTCAACCACCGATTTGTATCCCGGACCGTCGGTAGCCATCTCAAAGAGTATGCCGCCGGGAGTTTGGAAATATACAGATTTAAATACGTGACGGTCGATAATCCCGGTTGGATTGAGGCCCATTCCGACCACCTGTTCCCTTAATGAATCCAGTTCTTCTTCGTCTTTTGCGCGAAATGCAACGTGATGCACGGTTCCCTTGCCGGTTCTGCCCGGACGGGAGCTCTCTTCTTTTTCCAGGATGATGGAGTGACCCAATGAACTTTCCGTCTCAAGAAGGGAGAGATTGTCTTGCTGTTTAGATCGTTGAAAACCCAGGATGTCAGTAAGTATTCTGATGCTGCTCTCCGTTTCGGTTAACAGGAAATTGGCGCCCCAAAATCCACGGATTGCAAACTCTTCGGGAACGTCGCTTTCTCTCCAGGCCGGCAGGCCGTCAGATCTTGAATCTTCAATAAGCTCCAGTGACAGACCGTCCGGGTCAAAAAAGCGTAAAACGGGTTTGCCAAGCCGCTCAATCGGCGCATCAAATTTAACGTTCTTGTTTGCGAAACGGTCAATCCAGTAGTCGAAGGAGTTTTCCGGCACGGAAAAAGAGACCGCTACGGTTTCGCCGGTGCCATAGGTTGCGCTAATTGCCCTTGGCCATGGAAAGAAGGTGATGCTGGATCCCGGCTGGCCGGCACCATTGGCATAAAACAGATGGTAATTGGTCGGATCGTCCTGATTTACGGTTTTCAAAACCATTCGAAGCCCGAGTGTATTCACATAAAAATTAGCATTCTCCCGGCCATCGCCGGAGATGATTGAGATATGATGGATTCCCTTGTTTTTCATTATAGCAGGGTTGAAATGTTGTAAATAGTTTAATGTTAAACTAAATATTTTATCAGAAAAATCCTAATACCGTAAGAGTAGATGGATTAGTTTTTCATCAACAAGTCAAATTTGTGTCAACTTATTCCAGGAGGGGACATTGCTTAAACTAAAAAAAGCTCAAAGAATAGAGCATTTTTTGAGCTTTTTTAAATGGATCGGGAAATCTCGCTTTGGGCGTGACGTCCCTATGCATTGGCATTAACTTCCACAAACAAAAAAAGCCCAAAGAGTTAACTTTGAGCTTTNATGAAATGGAGCGGGAAACGGGATTCGAACCCGCGACCCCCACCTTGGCAAGGTGGTGCTCTACCACTGAGCTATTCCCGCATATTCAAGATCATAAATATACAGCCATTAACAGGATCAATTCAACACTATTTTTGAATTTTCTTTCGTACTGCCTCAGAGTGAATATTCCGGTTGATGGTTTCATCATCAGGAATCACCGGTTTATCGCGATAGCGATCCACAATACATAAAAATCCAAGCGGTTCTTTTTTATCTGCGTGAAACTGGTGGATGGTTTCGGGTGAAATGAAGATGGCATCATGCAGATTTAGGTCATGAATCTCGTTATCAAGAACAAGTGAACCGCTTCCCCGGATAATGACCACGCTGTGTGGGTGCCTGTGCTGTTCAAGTGATGAGTAACCACCGGGCTGTATTTCAAAATATCGGGTTTGAAAGTTGAGCTCCTGAACCTCTTCACCAAGCAGCGAATAGCGGTGGATATCCTTGAAGTTTTTGGTATCGGTTTTATACAATTTGCGATCCACGTCCTCCCAACTGTAATTGGAAGCTTTGATCACTTTTGATTTATTGGCCATGACTTTCGAGTGTGTGTTGAAATTCCTGCGCAGCCCGCTCTAATCCGTCGGGGTGCTGGTAGAGGCTGCCGCCCACCAGCAAGATGGTATCTTTCCCGTACTCATTCAACCAAACACTCACAGATTCCCGGTTGATGCCGCCACCGGGAGTGGGGAATGAAGGATGGATGTCTCCCATCTCAGCTCTGCACTGCCGGTTTATCTCCTTGCAGAGGTCTATACCAAAAGTAAACCTGCCGCGTGTGTTTGGATAAATGACACAGTCGGCGCCGAAAGCCCTCCACAACTTGCCTAAATAGAAAGGTGCAGCGATTCCCTGGGCATCATGAATCAAAAAAGAACCCGAAAAGGCCGGGTGGGCCATTACAGGAACCGAACCGATAGCCGAAAGCTCACAAAGCGTTTCGGGTCCGGTAAGCTGTGGCGACACCAGAACACCGTCGGCCCCGAGTGAAACAGCCTCCTCATATCTTTTAATCGTTTGCGAGGGTGATGTGGTAATATTTGGAAAATAGAGGGTCCGTTTACCGCTTTTCTGTTCGCCTTTGCGAACAGCCCGCACACAGGATATCACTCTCGACCGAAAATCGGCACTGGATTGATTGGCAAGACCGTGATCATCTTTAATGATATCAATGCCGCCGCTTGAAAATTTATATGCCCGTTCGGCCAATTCACCTGGAGTGAGGCCTATTGGCTTTAGGGCCGTACAGGAGAGGGCCCTGCCCTGTATATCAAGCAGTTTCCTGACGCCGGGTATTCCAAAAGAGGGGCCGGGGAGCAGTTCATTTAGATAAGCACCCTCTGTATCGAGCAGTTTAATACCGGGCTGCAGGGAACTGTTTCCATACAGTACATTCAGGAACTGCGTCGGTTCAGAACCCACCAGTATTTTTGGAAACCGAATACGTGCACGCCAGCGCTTTTCCGATATAAACTCAATGGACTCTATCGCCGCGATAGATGATCGTATATGAACGGGCACTGTTTCCGGAGGCATCTCAACAGACTGNTCNATACATATATTCCGTGCAATAGTCTCAGCTTCGATTTTGGAGTCAGCCGTAATTTGATAGTCTGCTGAAAAATAATTCAGTTGTTCCATTACGGAAACTCAGCGTCTAATGGTCTCATTTCTCTTGGGGCCGGTAGAGACAATCGTGAATTTAACCCCGATAAAATCTTCAATAAAGTGTATGTACTCCTGCGCTTTTTCAGGCAGGTCACTGAACGAAGAGATATCCCGCGTTGATCTGTTCCAACCGGGAAATGTTTTGTAGACAGGCTTAAGCTCATCCACATCATCGGCATCGAGCGGGAATACGTGTGTTTCATTTCCATCTTTGATGTAATGGGTACACACCTTGATGNTTTCGAAATCGTCGAGCACATCCAGTTTTGTGAGTGCAAGTTCGTTCATNCCGTTCAGGCGCACAGCGTATTTNAGCGCAACGAGGTCNAGCCATCCGCACCGGCGCGGCCTGCCGGTAGTGGCTCCAAACTCCTGGCCATTTTTGCGAAGTTTTTCNCCCTNTTNGTNATCCANTTCTGTNGGAAAAGGTCCGTTGCCAACACGGGTGCANTACGCTTTGGTAATTCCAAGAGCGTGTGTGATGGAAAGAGGTGGGATTCCGCTCCCGGTGCACGCTCCGCCGGCTGTAGGGGATGAAGAGGTTACATAGGGATACGTGCCGTGATCTACGTCGAGCAGGCTTCCCTGTGCGCCTTCAAGAAGAATGGGCTCACTGTTTTCAAGAGCATTATGAAGGATCTCGGTGGTGTTATGGATAAAGGGCTTGGTAATCGAAATGGCTTCTCGCAAACTGGCCATTATCGTTTTGGTGTCGAGCTTCGTCTCTCCGTAGATGTGCTCAAGAGCTTTATTGATATCTGCCAGATTGCTTTTAATTTTTTCCTCAAGTTGCTCTTCGTTAAGCAGGTCTATCATGCGAATGCCAATTCGGGATACCTTGCTTACGTAGGCCGGACCGATTCCACGGCCGGTTGTGCCAATTGCATCCTTTCCGCGGCTCTTCTCTTTGAGCTGATCCAGAACTTTGTGATAGGGCAAAATTACGTGTGCCGAACTGCTGATGTAGAGGCGGTCTTTGAGGTCTACATCCAGTTTTTTTACCTCTTCAATCTCTTCAATCAGAGCAATCGGGTCTATAACAACTCCATTGCCTATCACGCACTTTGCATTTCCGTTAAACATACCGGAGGGAATAAGATGCAGCACAATAGTCTTATCGTCAAACTTGAGGGTGTGTCCGGCATTGGCCCCACCCTGATAGCGCACTACATATTTCGTCTCTGCACTGAGCAGATCCACAATTTTCCCCTTACCTTCGTCGCCCCATTGGGCCCCTATAATTATTCTTACTGCCATAAATTCCAAAAAAAAGGAGGTGCTGTTATACACCTCCTTTAAAGATTAGTTAAAGTGTGTATTACTACTTGTCGTCGAATGAAGCAATCGCTTCATCCAGGCTTTTGTAGTGTTTAAAAACGGTAATTAATTTAGTAACAATGAGCAGGCTTTCGATTTTATCGGCTGCATTCGCAATTCGCAGATCACCGCCGGCCTTTCTCATTGTTGTTAATGCTCCGATGAGCATGCCCAATCCGGAAGAGTTCATAAACTTCACTTTCCCAAGATCGACAACCACATTGTGTTTGTCTTTTTCGATCAGCTCATGCAGTTGCTCGTTGAGATTGACGGCATCCGGGCCGCCCATAACGTTACCTTTAAATTCGATAACTACACAATTATATCGTTCAGAAACATTAAAGCTCATAGTAATTTACCGTTTAAGTTAGAGTTACTTATCATTTAGCTTTCGCTTTCATAGCCCGTTTTTGAAACTCAACAACGAGGGCGCTTGCAACAAACAGTGAGCTGTAGGTTCCCAATATCACACCTAACACCAGTGCAAATGCAAACCCCTTCAGTACTTCACCACCAAAGATAAATAGCACGGTTACTACAAACAAGGTTGTAACTGAAGTGATCACGGTACGGCTCAGTGTGTCATTCAGGCTCTTGTTAATCATATCCGTAAAATTCATTGTCTTATAGATAATAGAATTTTCCCGGATACGATCAAACACAACTACGGTATCATTCAATGAATACCCTACAATTGTCAGAAATGCCGCAATCAGAGCCTGATCTATACTTACATCGAAGGGTAAAAAATCAGCCATTATCGTAAAAATACCCAGAACAATTAAAACATCATGGGCAAGTGCGGCAATAGCTCCTGCTGAAAAGTACCACCCTTTAAAGCGAATGAAGATATAGATGAATACAACAGCCAGTGCAAAGATGATAGAGTAGATTGCACCCTGCCGCAAATCTTCAGCAAAGCGGGGACCCACAAGATCCGTTTTTTGCACGGTAACGGTGTAGTCTGGGTACATGGTGGCAAATGTGCTCAGTATGATGTCTCTTACCTCCGATACTTCTCCTTCAGCGTCTGTTCTGAGCAGGATTTCCCGGGGGGACCCGAAAAGTTTGATCTCAGGTGCACCATCCAGGGGTTGTGTTAATTCAGAACGTATATCCACAACATCAACCGGGTTGTCGAATTCGAATACGTACTCTTTTCCTCCACGGAAGTCGATTCCGTAGTTCAGGCCCATCGTTGCAATTGCAACAATCGACATGATTACCAGCACACCGGATATTACATAAGCAATATTGTGCATTTTTATAAAATCAAAACTTGGTGATTCAAACCATCTCATAATTAATACCTTTAATTTTTTAAAATTCGTGATTGATTAACCGAAGTTGACAACTGCAGTCTTTTCTCTGGTCAGGTAATCAACTATAACTCTGGTGATTACAATAGCGCTAAAGAGCGACGCGATAATACCTGCCATCAGTGTTATGGCAAAACCTTTAATCGGGCCAACACCAAAACTGTAGAGGATAATCGCCACGAAAAACGTGGTTACGTTCGCATCAATAATAGCACTCATTGCATTTGAGTATCCATTGTCAATGGCTGCACGTAGTGTTTTACCTCCCCGCATCTCTTCACGAATCCGGTCAAAAATAAGTACGTTGGCATCCACCGCCATACCAATGGTCAACACAATACCTGCCATTCCGGGTAGTGTAAGAGTTGCCTGGAAACCGGCCAGAATACCAAGTATAAAGATGATATTCAGAATCAATGCAAGGTCGGCGATGGCACCACCTGTTCTGTAGTAAACAATCATAAATATTGCAACAACCGTCAATCCGAATAGGGTGGAGTAGAGTCCGGCACGAATTGAAGCCTCCCCAAGGGATGCCCCAACTGTGCGCTCTTCAACAATATCGAGAGGGGCAGGCAGCGCACCCGAGAGAAGGATATTCACCAAATCTTCCGCTTCTCTCACGCCTCCAATGCCGGTAATAGACGAGCGGCCATTATTAATCTGCGATTGTACAGTGGGATAAGACTCCACGTATCCATCAAGTGCAATGGCCACCGGGCGTCCAATATTGGCTCCGGTAATTCGCGACCAGCGCCGGGCTCCTTCAGAATCCATACTCATGGACACTTCTGGTACATTTGTAGTTGGGTCGAAGGCTACCCGTGCTTCAGTTATCACGTCGCCTGTTAGCTCAACCTGGCTTCGGACGGCAATTAACTCATAAAGTTCTATTCCGCCATCAGATGCAAAGGACCGTGCTCCCCACATAAGATCAGTATTTCTTGGAATGAGCCGACGTACGTCTTCTTTTTCAAGCAGCCTGTTTACGGTTGCAGTATCGGGCCCTGCGGCATATCCGAATGCATATTGATGATGTTGCAGGCTGAATATATCGAGCAGATTTACGTCTTCCTCAGCTTGGGTCTCTTCTGCTTCCTCACGCTGAGCCTGGAAATATTCTCTTACCTGCTGTCTGGCTGAATTAATTTCATCTGGTTCAGCAACCATTCTGAATTCAAGGCGTGCTGTACCGCGAAGCAGGTTTCTCACCCTCTCTTCATCATCCACTCCCGGAAGTTCAACGATGATACGGTTTGTACCCTGTTGGAGAATTGAAGGTTCGGCCACACCGAAACGGTCAACCCGTGAGCGAATAATCTCCATGGCGCGCGTTACAGCTGAATCGCGTTGACTTTTAAGGTAGGATGCAATTTCAGAGTTTGTAGAACGCCGGGTAATATTTTCAGCATCTGATCTGTAGTACCGGCTGAGCATGGCATTTGGATCACGACGCTCAAATTCACTGACAAACTCATCAATAAAGTCGGTGCGCCGATCCAGAGCTATTTCATTGGCAGCTTCGATGATCTCTTCCAGATCCTCATCTGCAAAATCGCCGGCCAGTTCGAGAATAAGACGTGGCTCACCAATCTCAAGAGTTACATACATGCCTCCCTGGAGATCGAGACCTAAAGACAGGGATCGTTCACGAAGACTTTGAAGTTTCTGAGCGTTTTCACTTTGGTATTGAACCCGCTCTGTTTCGGTCATATTTTCCATATGACGCTGCTCTAAATTCCATTGAATGGTCGGAAACAGGTACCATACCGTCAACCCGAGAAACAGGGCGATACAGACTAATTTAAAACCGTTTTTTTGTTTTTTCATGATAGATTAAATCGTTTTATAGTAAAATTCGATGTGCCTTTACAAACCGGGCACGGTTATTTTGTTTTTCTTTAAGGGGTGTGAAACAACTATTTCAGATACTACAGCCTGATAAATAAAAAGGCCGGAATCTGTCAAATGGCGTTTACAATTTCACAGAAAATTAAATCTTAATTTCAAACAGTGGTGTTGCGGCAATACGTGAGTTGTTCTAGGGTGCATTAATACTGATTCCATTTATCAGCGGAACAATGGCCTCACGGATTGTAAAGGGTTCGGGGAGAACCTCAAAAAAGTTGTTAAATAATAGTGCAGAAGTTACTTCCGGAGAAGATAGGTATTTTGAAAAATTTTGAGTGGAGAACCACTTTTGAATCGGTTGTGTAGCATCAGGAAGAATGGCATTCATTCCGGTTTTTTGATGCTGAAATACATTCCACTGGCTAATCAGCCAGGTAGAAACCTGCGAGTGCGAACTTTCAGGCAGTGATGCATAGATCCGAAATTCGTCTTTGTGATTTGCAACCAGCTGAGACGCTTCCTGAACCAGTATTAAAAAGTCATGGCTCTGTTCAGAGAGCTGGCGAATGGTGTTGCGCAGCTTAACTTCATTTTCATCACCTGTTGCAACAACGTTGTGATCCAGCCAGCGCGTGAAGGCTGTTTTTTGAGCATGGCTTGAGAGCGGCAGCAATAAATGAGCCAAAAATCCGGTCATTAAAACCAGGATGATTGCCGAGCGGTAAATATGTGTGAATCCCTTTTTCATTCGACGTAAAAAATAGTCAGATAGCAAACGGTTGACAAATTAAATTTGATCTGATTTCTAAAAGATAACGAAGAGAGTCAGAGAGTATTTTTCCGGTTGCCTTGTATGCCTTTAAGGGCTCTCAGGTTGTTAATTGTTTATTTACTCTCTCAAATTCTTCTTTCAAAAAATTACCTGTGTAGCTCTCCTCAATTTCTGCCACTTCTTCCGGAGTTCCCTCAGCGATAATTTGTCCACCCCTGTCGCCGCCTTCAGGGCCAAGGTCAATCACCCAGTCGGCTGCTTTGATCAGGTCAAGGTTGTGCTCAATTACAATCACGGTATTTCCCTTTTCGACCAGCTTTTGAATGACATCCACCAGCATGCGCACATCCTGAAAGTGCAGGCCCGTTGTCGGTTCATCCATGATGTAGACGGTGTCGCCGGTACCGATTTTGGAGAGTTCACGCGATAGTTTGATTCGCTGTGCTTCACCGCCGCTCAGGGTAGTACTCGATTGCCCAAGCGTGAGATAGCCCAGTCCCACGGAGTTCAGGGTTTTTAGTTTTCGGCTGATTGAGGGAACAGAATCAAAAAACTCGACCGAATCGCTGATAGGCATCTGAAGGATATCGGATATATTCTTACCCTTGTAGTGAATCTCGAGTGTTTCACGATTGTAGCGTTTGCCGTTACAAGTTTCGCAATTCACATAGATGTCGGGCAAAAAGTTCATCTCAATTTTACGCACTCCATCTCCCTGACACGATTCGCACCTGCCGCCTTTCACGTTAAAAGAGAAACGGCCCTGGTCGTAGCCCCGGATTTTAGACTCGGGCAGTTCGGCAAAAAGAGAACGGATATGGTCGAACACTTTCGTGTAGGTTCCGGGATTGGATCGCGGAGTACGGCCAATTGGGCTCTGATCTATGGAAATAACTTTATCTACATGATTTAAGCCTTCAATCAACCTGTAGGGTAAAGCAACAGATTTGGAGTTGTAGAACTCATTTGAAAGAATGGGTACGAGTGTTTGATTAATCAGTGAGCTCTTGCCGCTGCCGCTTACCCCGGTTACGCAGATAAATTTCCCCAGGGGTACGTCGAGCGTTACATCTCTCAGGTTGTGGCCCCTTGCTTCATGTACCCGGATTGACTTTCCGCTTCCTTTTCGTCGTTTCTCAGGATAGGGAATAACCTCCTCGTCTCTCAGGAATTTGGTTGTCATCGACGCCGGATCAAGCTCCTGAGGCCTGCCCTGGGTCACAATATAGCCACCCTCTGTGCCGGCGCCCGGACCAAGGTCTACTACATAATCGGCATGTTCAATGGTTTCCCGGTCATGCTCAACCACAATCACTGAATTGCCCAGGTCGCGAAGTGTCTCCAAAGAGCGAATTAATTTGATATTGTCGCGCTGATGAAGGCCTATACTGGGCTCATCCAAAATATAGAGTACACCAACAAGCTGTGTACCGATCTGAGTGGCCAGTCGAATGCGCTGCGCTTCACCGCCACTCAATGTTTGGGCTTCGCGGTCGAGCGACAGATAGGTTAAGCCAACATTCAGCAGGAAATCGATACGGTCAATAACCTCTTTCAGTACCTGCTGACCAATTTTTCGCTGCCTTTCTGTGAGTTTTAAATTCCCAATGGTTACTCTGAGCGACTTAATATCCTGCTGAACCAAATCCTGAATAGTGTGGCCATCAATTTTATAGGATAGGGCCTCCTTGCTCAATCGTCCGCCGCCGCACTTTGGGCAGGTTATTTTTGAGAGAAATGCTTTCGCCTTGTCGCGCTGTTTATTGGATTTGCTATCCTCGTACTGTTCCCTGATAATCGCATTCAGCCCGGAGAATTTATGCTTATAGGTTACATTGCTGTTCTTAAAATCGTAGCTGACATTAAACTTTTGATCCCCACCGCCCTCAAACAAAAGGTTAAGAGCTTCTTCAGAGAATTTGGTGATGGGCATGGAGAAGTTGTGATCAACACTATCGAGTACAGCTTTCATCTGCTTAAAAACAAAAATATCTCTGGGTTCACCCAAAAAACGGATCGCTCCATCACTGATGGACTGTTCCGGATTCAAAATGACCAGTTCGCGGCTTACATCATATTTATAGCCCAAACCATTGCAAGCTTTGCAGGCTCCATAGGGGGAGTTGAAGGAGAACAGATTTGGAGCGGGATCTTCGTAGGAGAGTCCGCTTTCAGGGTCGTAGAGATTTTTTGAGAAGACCCGGTCGTGAATCTCTCCATCTTCCTGGATACCGAGAATAAGGTTTCCATCGGCCATCTCAAGGGCCATATGTACGCTCTCTGAAATTCTTTTTTCACTATTGGGTGAAATCACAAATCGATCTATAACAACTTCAATATTGTGGGTTTTGTAGCGGTCCAGCTTAATTTCGCCTTCCAGATCTATCAGTTCACCGTCCACTCTTGCCTTTACAAATCCCTGTTTTTGCATCTGCTCAAAAAGCTCTCGGTAGTGCCCTTTTCGACCGCGCACAACCGGCGCCATGCAGTATGCTTTGGTGCCTTTGGGCAGTTCCATTATGGCAGAAACAATCTGGTCTGAGGTCTGTTTCTCCATTTTATTGCCGGAAATGTAGGAGTGAGGCACTCCGATCCGTGCGTAGAGAAGTCGCAAAAAGTCATAAATCTCGGTAACCGTGCCCACCGTTGATCGGGGATTTCGGTTCGTGGTTTTCTGATCTATTGAGATAACGGGAGAGAGGCCATCTATGAAATCCACCTCGGGCCGCTCCATCATACCTAGAAACTGCCGGGCGTAAGCTGAGAGGGACTCCATAAACCTTCGCTGTCCTTCGGCGTAAATCGTGTCGAAGGCCAGGGAGGATTTGCCTGAACCGGACAGCCCGGTAAACACCACCAGCTTCTCACGGGGGATGTCAATATCTATATTTTTGAGATTGTGCTCGCGGGCACCGCGAATAATAATATTGTTCTGCAATGGATTTTGGTCTGATCGTATTAAACTTCTAAAAATACAAAACCTTTAAAGCAACATCACGTTCCGCCTGGATAAAAATAATTCAAACGATTAAAATTCGCAGAATATCTGACCTGACAGGTAACCCCCGTTGTTTAAGACGGAATAATCACAACGTCCAAGATGTTTTCTGCAGCCCTAATTGATAGGGGCAAGTTCTCGTATCTCTAAAAAGTGATTAATATCGAAATGATCATTATCTTACTTTTCTTTTCAAAATTTATTCGAATTATCTACAGCTCATGAGCCCCAAGCCTAAAACCGCAAACCCGATTGAGATCCCCAAGGTACTAGAAGGAGAAGGATGGCATCCACTCTCCTGGAGCAATAAAGAGATTCAACAGCTCCCGGCCTACCCTGATACTGAAGCATTGCAGCAAGCGTATAACAAACTGCGCTCATATCCACCCCTGATTACCTCCTGGGAAATAGAGGCGTTGAGAGAGAAGCTGGCAAGCGTCTCTGATGGGAAATCCTTTCTGTTGCAGGGCGGCGACTGTGCGGAGACATTCGATGCGTGTAAGGCTCCCAAAATAGTGAATCTTTTGAAACTGATGCTCCAAATGAGTTTCATACTGGTTCATGAAATGGGTACACCGATTGTAAGAGTCGGGCGAATTGCGGGTCAATACGCCAAACCCAGGTCAAAAGATTTTGAGACGATAAATGGTGTTGAGATGCTTAACTACCGGGGAGATCTGATTAACAGTTTCCAGCCAAGCCGGGAGGCCAGAATCCCTGATCCGAACAGGTTGATTGAGGCATATGAAAAATCTGCCTTATCGCTCAATTTTTTAAGAGCACTATCAGACGAAGGATTTGCCGATCTACAGCACCCTGAGCAGTGGGAACTTGATTTTATGCAGAATAATGAGTTCTACAAGGAGTATGAGGCAATGGTAAATTCAATCCATAAAGCGATTAACTTTATGGAGACGATAACGCCCAATACATTCAGCACACTGCATAAAGTTGATATTTATACCTCGCACGAAGCACTGAACCTCTATTACGATTCTGCTCAAACCAAGCGGGTTCCCCGAAAAACAGGCTGGTTTAATCTGAGCGGACATATGGTTTGGCTCGGTAACCGTACAAAACAGCTTGACGGAGCACACGTGGAGTATTTGAGCGGTATCCGTAATCCGATTGGAATAAAAGTAGGTCCGCCGTTCGACCTGGATGAAACTCTTGCNATATTGGATAAGCTGAATCCTTCCCATGAATCAGGTAAAATTGTANTTATCACACGGATGGGTGTCGACAATGTAGAAAAGCACCTGCCATCTTTCATACGTGCCGTAAAACAGAATGGCCATCCCGTTGTATGGAGCTGTGACCCGATGCACGGCAATACCTTTGCCACAGTGAACAATGTGAAAACACGAAGCTTCAATCACATTCTAAACGAGATTAAATCAACGTTTGCCGTACACCGTGCTGAAGGAAGCTATCTTGGTGGTGTACATCTCGAACTTACCGGAGATAACGTAACTGAATGCGTTGGAGGGGCGAACGGTCTGAATGAAAAAGGCCTAGATCGAAACTATGAAACCTATTGCGATCCGCGGCTAAACTACGAGCAGAGCCTGGAGATGGCGTTTCTTGTTGCCAAAGAGTGGAACAAGAGTTATCGGTAAGGTCGTGAGTGGGTGGGAGAAGGTAGAGAGAGAGAGGGAGTGAGTGGGTGAAATTGCGACAGACCAGGCTTGGCATTGACCTTCATACACCTTCGATTAGAAGCTTTTGCAATCGCGTAATAAATCG
>SL_8KL_010_SEDDRAFT_10001604_pt1 | contig 19564 bp, 19 predicted proteins | sample SodLakKL_010_SED_4_FD_11160 | JGI IMG/M metagenome (IMG submission 11160)
CTATAAAAACCAAAACTAGTGCAAAAAAATCTTTAATCTCGTCTTTCTTTTTCCATACCAGGAAAAAGGCAACTCCCATAAGAACATAAAGCGTGGTCCAGGCGGGCGCAAAGACCCAGCTTGGGGGATTAATTGCCGGTTTTTCGAGCCCGGCATACCATTCTGGTATTGCAGGAGTAGTGAAATAAGAGCCGATAAAACCCGCCAAGAGAGGTAGAGCGAGAGAAATAGCTAATTTTAAAAAATCATCTCTTTTCATGTCTTCAAAGTTATTTTTAATGGATTAATTATACTTCATGTATCTTTTTTATCAAACAAATAAAAACGGGGAGTAGTACAAAAACCAGACTCCCCTTTTTACGGGTAAAAAAAGACATAAGCCATAACCCCGAAAACAGCAAGCCATATATTGGTGACATTACTTATTAGTACATTGATTATGGCAGCCCGCAGATACCCTTTTTTAAAAAGAGAAAGGAAACTTTTGAGCTCGGGAAAGCTTGATAGCAGAGCAAGTACCAGAAACCCGATAACTCCTTTTGGCACTCCCGAGCTTTCTTTGGCAAGCTCCACTACGGGATCAAGATAGTATCCGGAGACAATCAAAGCTCCTACTGCAAGCCAAAGAAAATATCTGTGAAATTCTGCTTTGCCTTCATCCCTTACACTCTCTTCCGGACGCAACAAAAAAAAGAAAACAGTTCCTATTAAAGCGGTTAATGCCCAAAAGAGATAATACTCCTCCCCCAGGAAATAAAATACCACGGAAAGCCCGACTGTAAACAAAAGGGAGAACACCCCAAACTTTGTGCCCAGCAATTTAGGCGAGATTCCCGCAATCAAGGCCGCTATTACTATCATAAAAGGATTTATAACAGTTGAGCCGAGCGGTGTACTGACACCGAACATCACATCCCTTGCAAACATCCCCACTACTAGAACCACTGCTTCCGGTCCATTGGTAATAAAGCCAAGTACTGTTCCAATGCCCCTAACGCTCTGCAAGATATCAATTATGATTTCAATTGATACCGCGATAATAAGCATTAGAAATATTATTCCCAGTGAAGAAAATATCGTAAGAAGAATATCCCCTTTTCTAAAAAATGAAAAAAGCAGAAAAAACGATAAAACGCTTATCCACAGAAAAACGTCAAATCTGTCAATCCACCTGCCCAAGGGCATCCTCTCACCTCCTTTCTAAATGTAAAGAGCTGTTTTTATTATACCATAAATAAAATAATAAACAAAAACCCCTTTTTATAACGGCAAACTATTGCCTTATTAAAAAAAAGATGTTAACTTTTCAGTAGAAAAACGTACAAAGGTCGACCTTTTATAAAAGATTAAACAATAACAAATAATCTTATGAAAAAAGAAGAACTTGTCGAAAAAATTGCCAAAAAGACAAAGTCTTCCAAAAACGAGGCACGAGAAGCACTGGGCGTGGTTCTCGATGAAATAAGTGCTTCCCTTAAGAAAGGAAAGGATGTAACTCTTACCGGTTTCGGTACTTTTTCCGTCACCAAAAGGAAAGCAAGACAAGGAATCAATCCCAAGACTCAGGAAAAGATCAAGATTCCCGCTACAAAAGTTCCGAAATTCAAGCCTGGTAAGGCACTTAAAGACCTGGTAAAGTAATTTACCTCGTTTTTATATAAAAACACCGGCCTTTTAGATGGCCGGTGTTTTGTTTTTAGTAGGCTCTGGCAAAAATCACTCTTTTTTTTGAGGCTTTGCCACTTTTAATGCACTCTCCTTTCTCTTCGGGTTGATCAAATGGAATACAGCGTATTGTTGCCCCCGTTTCTTTCTGGATCTGCTCTTCCACTTCCGTCTCTCCGCACCAATGAGCAAGGACAAAGTTGTCTTCTTTTATCTCCCTTACAAAATCATCCCACGTATCAACTTTTTTGGTTTTATCCGTTTTTCTTTTGAGCGCATTTTCATATAAAGAAGTTTGCATCTCTTCCAAGGATCTCTTTGCTTCACCACTTATATTCTCGATACCAACTTCTTTTTTATTTCCCGTGTCACGGCGAACCACAATAACCTTTTCTTTTTCTACATCCTTAGGGCCAAGCTCAATACGGATCGGTATACCCTTTCTCTCCCACTCGTAAAACTTTTCTCCTGCGTGAATATTCCTATCATCTATTTGAGCGGAAACACCTCCCTTGATTAATTCATCTCTTATCTCTTCAGCTTTCTTATTGACCACATCCATTCCTTCGTTATACGGAATAGTGGTGATAATCACCTGAAGAGGGGCTATGCGAGGAGGAAGCACCAGCCCCCTGTCGTCGCTGTGGGCCATTATTAGCCCTCCAATGGTTCTTGTAGAAAGACCCCAGCTTGTTTGCCAACCATACTCTTTTTCTCCTTTTCTTCCCAAAAAGGAAACATCAAAAGCTTTGGCAAAATTATCACCGAGATTATGAGAGGTGGCAAATTGAAGAGCCTTTCCGTCCTGCATCATCGCTTCGAGCGTATAAGTATATAGGGCTCCGGCAAACTTCTCCGCTTCCGATTTTATACCGGAAATAACGGGAATAGCCATAATCTCTTCAGCAACATACCTGTAAACGTCAAGCATTTGCCTGGCTCTCTTGTCAGCCCCTTCTTTTGTTTCGTGCACTGTATGCCCTTCCTGCCACAAAAATTCCGTAGTTCTAAGAAAGAGTCTCGGTCTCATCTCCCAACGAACAACATTGGCCCACTGATTGACGAGAAGCGGAAGATCGCGATAAGAAGAGATCCATTTTGAGAAGGTGTCGTACATAATAGTCTCCGAAGTAGGTCTTACTATTAGTGGTTCTTCCAGCTTCTTTCCGCCTGCGTGTGTCACCGCCGCCACTTCGGGGGCAAACCCCTCCACATGCTCCCCTTCTTTCTTAAGAAATCTTTCCGGAATAAAGAGAGGGAAATAGACATTTCTTACTCCTGTCTCTTTGAATTTTTTATCGAGAACTTCTTGAATTCTCTCCCAGAGTGCATAACCGTTCGGCCTTATTACCATACATCCGCGAACCGGAGCGTTCTCGGCAAGCTCGGCGGCAGCAACAACATCCAAATACCACTGTGAGTAATTTTCATTACGCTTGGTAATTGTCTCCTTTTTCTTGTTATCTTCTTTGTTTTCCGACATATAATCTTTTTATTTTATGAGTGTCATTCTACTCTACTTTTTCATATTTATCAACTATAAAAAAGAGGTGGCCATCAGGTAGCCACCCCCTCGAAAATAATAAGATACCATCCGAGCAGTACAATAACAGCCGTAAGGATGGCATGGAACTTAGTATAGCGTACATTATAGCGCACGGAAATTATTTCAAACAGCCAGTACGCAAATAGCAATGTAGCAAGTACTAGAAATAAGAAAGAACCTATACGAACAGATATCAACCTTTGTCACCTCCTTTGAAAAACGTGCGGCCATTATACCATAAATTAAATTTTTAACAAAACGCAAAAAGACCCTTCAATTGTTAGGGGTCTTTTTTTCTTTTAGTCTCTTTTTTGTGATATATTAGCTCCGCAACAAGTAGACTCAAAGCAATAAGAGACAAAAAAAGTACAAAAACTATAAATGAGCTCACGTAAAAACCTCCTCCCCTTTCCAAACTATGACTATGTGCCCCCGGTAGGACTCGAACCTACGACTTCCGGCTTAAAAGGCCGTTGCTCTGCCAACTGAGCTACAGGGGCTCCTCTTATCGTCCGTGATATTATAATATCTTTCCGGGTAAAATCAAGAGTCCTGCCGTAAAGCACCCACTACTCCGATCACCGGATCAGCCGATAATTAATAATTCAAAGCCGGTAAATTCACTAGAGACCCTCTTTTTTGAGATCCTGCAAGAGTTCTTTTTGCTTTTTTGTGAGCTTCTTTGGTACATCAATCCGAAAGGTTACATATAAATTACCTTGTCCGTACCCGGAAAGCTTAGGGAGACCCTTGCCGGACATACGAATAATGTCTCCCGGCTTACTACCTCCGGGTATTTTTAAATTTACACCTTTTCCGGAAAGAAGCTTTATTTCCACTTTATCTCCCAAGGCGGCTTGCGCATAACTAACCGGCACTTCGTAATAAAGGTCTGCCCCTTTTCTTTTAAATTTGGTCTTGTTCTCAACTACAATCTCTACTAAGAGGTCTCCCGGTGGAGTTCCTTTTCTCCCCGCATTACCTCCTCCTTCTACTCTAAGCACTTGTCCGGTATCTATTCCTGCAGGAATAGTAATTTCCACCTCTTTTGCTTTCTTTACTCTCCCTTCTCCGTAACACGCATCGCACTTTTTATCGGAAACCGTTCCCTCTCCTTCACACTCCGGACAGACCGTAATCTGAGCAAAAGACCCGAGAAACGTTCCACTCTCTCTTTTTACTTTACCTTGTCCGTTACAAGTCGAGCACGTTTTTTTCTTTGCTCCTTTTTCATCACCCACCCCACCACACTTTTCACACGAAAATAATTTTTCCAGCTTTATTTTCCTCTTTTCGTCCTTTATTACCCGCTCGAGACTGGTTACAATTCTAACGCGAATATCTTCCCCTTTTGCTTTTTTCTTTCTTTGTCTCGGTCCTCCTCCAAAACCAAAAAACTCTTCGAATATATCTCCAAAATCAAAATCAGCCTCGGAAAAACCCCCAAAACCACCGGCACTCGGGCCTGAAGAAGCTCCCGCAGAGGAGCCACTTTTTCCGAAACTATCATACTGCTGCCTTTTCTTGTCATCCGAAAGGACATGATAAGCCTCACTTATTTTCTTAAAAGTGGCTTCATCGCCCCCTTTGTCAGGATGATGTTTGTGAGCCAGTTTGCGGTACGCTTTTTTGATCTCGTCTTTGGTTGCACTACGAGAAACACCAAGAATCTTATAATAATCCTCCATGACGGTTTTCAGGAATTACTTATCATCTTTCTCTTCATTTTCATTGTCACCGCTTTCTTCATAATCACCTTCCTTTGCTTCGCCCTCTCCGGAACTTTGACTACCTTCTTGGGATTGTTCACTTTGCGCTTGTTCGTGAATCTCTTTACCTGCTTCCTGAAGAGCGGTATTAAGCTCCTCCATTTTACTTTTTATTTTTTCAGCATCATCCTCTTTGTGTGTTTCGCGAAGCTCTTGCAATGCTTTTTCAATAGCTTCTTTTTTATCTGCGGACATCTTTTCGCCGCTCTCCTTAAGAAGCTTATCGGCACTGTATATTACCTGATCGGCTTGATTGCGCGTATCGATCAATTCTTCTTTCTTTTTGTCCTCTTTGGCATGTTCTTCCGCTTCTTTCTTCATTCTCTCTACCTCGTCATCCGATATTCCGCAAGTTCCTTCAATGCGAATAGACTGTGATTTGCCGGTACTTTTGTCTTTAGCCGAAACATTCAAGATTCCGTTAGTGTCGATATCAAATGATACTTCAATCTGAGGCACTCCTCTTGGCGCGGGAGGAATTCCGTCCAAGATAAACTGACCGAGAGACTTGTTGTCTTGAGCCATAGGCCTTTCTCCCTGTAAAACATGTATCTGAACAGAGCTTTGATTATCTGTCGCCGTAGAAAATGTTTCTGTTTTTTGCGTTGGAATGGTTGTATTCTTTTCAATAAGAACCGTGTTTTTACCTCCCAGGGTTTCAATACCCAAAGAAAGAGGAATAACATCCAGAAGGAGTACGTCCTTTACGTCCCCGCCCATTATTCCACCTTGAATAGCGGCACCGGCAGCCACTACCTCATCAGGATTAATTTCTTTATTGGCCTCTTTCTTGAAGAGTTCTTTTACTTTTTCTTGAATCTTAGGACTTCTTGTCTGACCGCCCACAAGAACCACTTCCTTTATATCATCAATGCTGATTTTCGAGTCCGCAATCACTTTTTTGGCAAGATCAATAGATCTCTCAACAAGATCCTCCGTAAGACCCTCAAACTTGGTTCTGGTAAGAGTGTAATTCAAATGCTTGGGCCCTGTATCGTCGGAGGTAATAAAGGGAATATTGATATCCGTTTCCATGGTAGTGGAAAGCTCTTTCTTTGCCTTCTCCGCCTCTTCTTTGAGTCTTTGCATGGCAAGCGGATCCTTGGAAAGATCTATCCCGTTATCATTCTTAAAGCTCTCCACAAGCCAATTTACAATACGGTTATCAAAATCCTCACCTCCCAGGTGACTGTCACCACCCGTACCTTTAACTTCTATAGTATCTTCTCCGACATCCAAAATAGACACATCGAAAGTACCTCCTCCGAAATCATACACAACTATCTGATGGTCTTGCTTCTTATTCAGTCCGTACGCAAGAGCTGCCGCCGTCGGTTCGTTTATTACACGCTTCACATCGAAGCCGGCAATCTCCCCGGCAACTTTCGTTTCTTTTCTTTGTGCATCATCAAAATACGCAGGACATGTAATGATTGCTTCATTTATCGTTTCTCCCAGCTTATCCTCCGCATCTTTTTTCAGTTTCTGTAAAATCATTGCGGAAATCTCGGCAGGCTTGAGCCATTTATCCCCAAGCTTTATTTCCACTCCCTCACCGCCTTCTTCCTTTCTTATTTGGTAGGGAAGGTTGTCCTTTTCTTTTTGCACCTCCTCATCGTCAAATCTTCGGCCAATAAGACGCTTTGCCGCAAAAATAGTATTCTCGGGATTGGTAACTTGCTGACGTCTGGCAATTGTTCCCACCAATCTCTCTCCTTTTTTGCTTTGAGCAACAACCGAAGGGGTTGTTCTTGCTCCTTCTTTATTTTCAACTATTTTCGCCTCTCCGCCTTCAACAACCGCCATTGCGGAAAAAGTTGTTCCTAAATCGATTCCTAATATTTTTCCCATTTTTTTAAAACTTTAAGCTTCGTTTTTCTTCGCTCAAAGTTTCGGTTAAATTGCTTTATTACTTATTGACTTTTACTTTTGTAGGACGAATCACTTTCTCTCCCAGGAGATATCCCGTTTCTAACTCCTCTACAACCTCTCCACTTTCTTTTTCCTTGTCCTCAACCATCTCAATTGCTTCGTGATACTCCGGATCAAACTCTTCTCCTAGCGCACGTATCTCTCTAAGTCCCTCTCCGAAAAGAACATCTTCAAGTTGCTTTTTAATCCTCAAGAAGCCCTCTACAACCTCATTCTCTCCCTCCTCTTTTTCGTATTCCTCTTTGGCTCTCTTGAAATTGTCCAATACCGGCAGTATTTTAAGCAACATGTCTTTCTTTTCTTGAAAAGCAAAGCTTTCCATTCTCTCTCTTTCCTTTTTTTTATAGTTCTCCAAGTCCGCTTTTGCTCTTTTCCAACCTTCAAGATACTCTTCTTTTTCTTTTTTTTGCCCTTTATATCTTTTCAACAGTTTTCTTATTTTTTCTTTCTCCATCTTTATTCCTCTAATATCTTTATAATGGACTCTACCATTTTAATATTTTTCTCATATGGCATTCTTTTAGGTCCCATAATCGCCAAAAGCCCTTTTCTCTTCATCACCTTGCAGGGAGATATTAACACGCTAAAATCACTACTTCTGGAAAATGGTGACTCGCTTCCGATATACACATGGATAGTCTCCGAATCTTTCCTGGAAAAGAGGGTGTCAATATTTTCCTCAAAATCATTGACCAGCTCCACAAACTCATGAACCTTCTCCATGTCAGTAAACTCAGGATCACGCAGAACGTCTCCCCACCCTTCCTTGACTACCAAATGCTCTCGTGGAAAATAAGACAGGGTGAGCGATGATGAAGTTTGTGCAAGATAGCGCGTAAACTCTCTCACAAAGCGCATTCTATCCTCCATTTGCCTACGCATTTTCTTTATTTCTCTCGCCAGTTTTCTTTCCAAGTGTTTTGCCTCCCCTTCGGAAAGAATATCGACAAAAAAACGATACCCTTTGTCGGTCGGAACACGCCCGGCCGAAGTATGAGGCTGGTAAAGATACCCTTTCTCGATAAGATTGTAAAGTTCAGCTCTTATTGTTGCCGGTGAAAAACCAAGGTCATACTCTCTTTCGATAAACTTAGAGCTTATGGGTTGTGCCGTCTCAATATGCTCTCTTATAACAATCTCGAGAATATGTCTTTGTCTTTCGGTTAGATCATTCATATTTTTGATCACTTCCCCCATGATAAAAAATTAGCACACCTTTGTCAAGAGTGCTAATTATTTCTCTTCTTAAAACCTATTCACTTGTAATAAACCCTATCCCCGAACCGTAAATCTATATACTCCAGATCCTCTACCTCTTCCCTTGAGAGTTTCTCTTTTAGAATAATCTTCATATTGTCCAGCTCCCTCTGCACATTTTCCAATGTAAAGTAAATCTCTATTCCTTGGTCCGTATGCGCCGTAATTTCTCCGTACTCATCCATATAAAAAAAGATCGAGGCAATGTCTTCTTGTAAGAGGTGATCGAAGATAAGAAAAAAACGGGAGAGCTCTTCTTTTTTGAGTATTTGCCTCCTTTCATCAAGTTCTTTTCTGCTCACAATAATCGGCCTCTCTGTGCTTATTTTTTCGGTTTTTTGAAAGGCCACTCCTTCACTATCAATAAAGAAACACTGGTCTTTGTCTTTTTCGCGACACCAAAAAGCTATCGGCTTTCTTTCGCGTATAAGAACCTTTAGTTTATTTGGAAACTCTCTATTGATATGAACGCCCCCGACAGAAGGGGCTTTTTTTAGAATTTTTTCCTCCGTTTTTCTCACGGAGAAGAAGAAAGTGCTTTTGGAAGAGAGAAACGGCGCTTTTCTTTCAGCTTTATGCTCTATAAAATTCTTTATTTGATTGTTATTTATCTCGGCTCCACCATCTACTAGAATTTCCTCTACCTGAAAAAGAGGATAAAAAGCCAAAAAACAGAAAGCTGCCAAAAAAATCGTAATAAAAAAAAGAGAACTCACAAAGAAAATATTTCCGGTGACGGCTTTCTTTTTTTTAATACGATGTCTTTTTCTTAATGATTTTTTCTTCATCTCTTGTTTTTCCAAAAAGAAGTTTGTCTAACAAGAAGCTCTTCAGCTCTTTCAGGATCACGCATAACGGCAAAGACTATTTTTTCCATCCTTACTCCCTGAGAGCCTTTTACAAGAATAAGGTCGTTTTCTGCAATTATTTTTTCCACACTTGGGATAGCTTCTTCCGAATCCTGGAAAGAAAAAACCCTCTCTTCCGGCATTCCGTTGTGAAGACATGCCTTTTGTATTTCTTGAGACCATTCCCCCACTGCAAACACGTAATCACAGAAATCAGCAACCTTTTTCCCTATTCTTCGATGCTCTTGTGCGGAATAAGTACCCAGCTCAAGCATATCACCCAAGATTGCTATCTTTCTTTTTCCGGGAAGTGTTCTGAGGGCATCTATCGCCGAAGACATCGACGAGGGTGCTGCATTATAGCTACCATCCAGTATTATACTGTCACTCTTGCCTCTTACTACATTCAATCTACCTTTTGCGGGGCGTATTTTCTCAATCATTTTAGGGAGTCTTTCGGGGCTAATTCCAAGACCTACACCGGTAGCAAACACGCAAGCCGCAATGTATGCGAAAGTTTCTCCGATACAAGAAGGTAAAAATAACGGATACTCTTTTTTGTCGTAGACAATCTTCATCTGGGTTCCCTTAGTCGTTTCGGTGAGTACTTCCCTTATTTGTACATCCGCATGATTTGCAAAGCCGAAGGTAATTTTTTGAGCCTTACTTTTCATTTCATAAACATACCTATCATCGGCATTAAGTATGGCCAGCCCTTTTTTGTCAAGCACTTTTACGATCTCTTCTTTTTCTTTAGCTACTTCCTCAACGTTTTTATAAAATTCAATATGAACGGGCACTTCTCCCACCGAAGTAACAATTCCTATGTCAGGTCTAATCATATCCGTTAGATAGCTTATGTCACCCGGTTTATCAGCAGCGAGCTCGGTAATAACTACTTCTGGATAGTTTTCATCTTTTTTTAAAATAAGAAAAGCCCCCTTTAGAAGAACAAGTAGCCACTCCAAGAAATTTTCTCCTTTTTTCTTTACGCCGAGAAAAACGAGAGGAGCTCCTATTTCGGTATTAAGATTACCACTACTCTTTCTGACTTTTTTAAAATCGGAAAAGGCGGTATAGATAGCTTCCTTGGTAGTTGTTTTTCCTACGCTTCCGGTAATAGCGATAATAAAGGGATTGTATTTCTTTATTATTCTTTTAGTTATAACCCTGAGAAAAAATTGGAAGATCTTTTTCATTTGCTTTTTTCTTTTATAAAAGAAAGGGCACGATAAATACTATACTTTACTCTATTTACAGGAAGTTCTCTGCCGGAAGGATAATCAATCTCCTCCCCCCCGAACCCCCTTTTAAACTTTGTAACTCCCGGGAATCTTTTCTCGTCAATGCCCCACGAGTCAAACCATCTAAACCCCTCTCTTTTAGAGTATTCCATCATCTCATATCTCAAGAGATTGGCCGCCTTTACCTTGCGAAAAGAGTGATCTGAAGCCGAATGAAGGCATGTGGCTGTATTTCCGAAAAAGTACATTATGCCGCCCGTAATTATCTCTTCCCCATAACTACCCAGAAAAAGACAGGAGCTTTTCATTTTCAGTATTTTTTCCAAATAATTTTTTGGATAAATGGAAAACTCTTGTCTTTTTTTGGTCTTAAGTAAGAGTTTGTAAAAAGCCTCTATATTTTTTTCTTTTTTTACCTCAACTCCCTTTCTTTTCGCCAGTCTAATGTTATATCTGGTATTTTTCCCGAGTCGAGGCAAAATATCCCCTTTCTCCAAGTCAAAGACAATAGTTTTTCCGGGTTGTATTCGATAATAAGAAGGAGCTCCCAACAAAATGTCTTCTCGAGGCTCCACCTTCAGAAAGTCATATCCTTTTCCTATCTCTTTTTTTATCGCATGGAAAATAAGCTCTCTTTCTTCTCTTTTCTCGGCTACCGGGCCGTGAGGAATATAAAGGTAATTAAAAGATAAAGCTTTCTCTGCGAAGACTTGTGCTACCGCCACTAATTCCCCTTCTTTCCTGCCTTCAATTCTCCAAATCCTTTGATAGTTCTTCTTAAACTCTCCCCAATCATAGGACTGCAAAAAACTACCATCTTTCCGTATTAGAAAATCGTCCCATTCTTCTTTCGAGCGACAAAAACCTATCTCCATATAGACCTTATTTCTTGATCCTAATCTTCTCAAAAGAAAGGTACTTGAGTAGTGCTTCTGGAATTCTTACACTTCCATCCTCTTGCTGATGATTCTCATAAAGAGCAATGAGTATTCTTCCAATAGCAAGAGCGGTCCCGTTTAAAGTATGTACAAAATTCGTCTTACCATCCTCCTTGTATCGGATGTTAAGTCTTCGGGATTGAAAATCCGTACAATTGGATGTTGAGTGCGTTTCTCTATACTCTCCTTGCCCGGGCATCCAGGCCTCAATATCATATTTTTTCGCAGCAGGATCTCCTAGATCGGCCGTACAGATATCAATAACCTGATAAGGTAACTCCAGAAGTTTCATTAGCTCCTCTTCTATTTGTAGAAGCATTTCGTGCTCTTCTTTCGATTTTTCGGGGGTGGAAAAAGAAAACATCTCCACTTTCTCAAACTGATGAACGCGAAGAATTCCTTTAGTATCTTTTCCATAAGACCCGGCTTCTCGCCGAAAACAAGAGGAGTATCCCACATATCTTTTTGGAAGTTCGTTCTTTTCAAAAACTTCCCCGGAGTGTATCGGACCAATAACTTGCTCGGAAGTACCTACTAGATAGAAATTATCTTTTTCAATCTCGTATATCTCATCTCCTCCTCTCTCTACATACCCCATCCCCTCCATCATTTCTTTTTTTATCATGACTGGTGGCAGAATCGGTATAAATCCATACTTGGCGGTAATATCCATCACCATACGCACTAAAGCAAACTGCAACTCAACAGCCTCGTGTTTTAAAATCCCAAACCGCGCTCCGGAAACCTTAGCAGCTCTTTTAAGATCAATGGTGTCTGTCTTCTCCGCAATACCCAAATAATCTTTAACCTCGAACTCAAAATCCTTTTTTTCACCCTCCCTTCGTAGAACCACGTTCTCTTCGTCACTCTCTCCTACAGGAACCTCCGGAAAAGGAAGATTGGGAATCTTCTTTACTTCTTTGAAAAGCTCTTCTTCCAGTTCTTTATATTTTTTCTCCATCTCTTTATGTTTTTCACTAATCTCCTTCATCTCTTTGATTATCTCTTTCTTATCACTCCCCTCTTCTTTCATTCTCTCGTTCGCCCTGTTTTTCTTTGCCCTCATTTCCTCGACCTCTGTCAGTAAACCTCTTCTTTCTTCATCCAATTTAAGAACTTTGTCGACATCGACCTTAACTTTCTTTTTCCCTGCTCCCTCTTTGACAAGCTCGGGATTTTCACGAATAAATTTGATATCTAGCATAATAAATTATAATTAACCAAAATACGTAACACCGGATACTTTATATTTAAAAGTGTTTTGCTTTTGAATTTGATTATTTGGCCGGTGATTTTTACAAACCAAGCTCTTCGGACACTCCCTTCATCGCAGAAAGCCCGAGATCAATAAACTCATCAAGCTCAAGCCCAAAATCGGAACAAGAAGCAATTATCTCTCGATCAGCTCCCTTTGCGAAGGCCTTCTCTTTATACCTTTTTATAACGGACTCCTTACTGAGATCGGCAAGCTTTTTCTCGGGTAAGACCAAAGCGCTAGCAACCACAAGGCCGGTCAAAGGATCAGCGGCATAAATAGCTTTTTCCAGTAATGTAATCCTTTCTTTCCCCGTGTCTTTGTTGTGAGCAAGTGCCGCATCGACAATCTCTTCCCTAGCGCCATTTTCTCTGAGTATCTCGGCTCCTCTCTTTCCGTGGCTTTCCGGATCATTGCGATAATCAACAAGTTCCATATCAATATCGTGCAAAATTCCCGCCACCTCCCATAACTCCTCATCCTCTCCGAACTTTCTCGCCAAAGCCCTCATCACCGCACCCACGGCAATCATATGTTTGATACTGTTTTCATTTTTTACATATTCTTTTACCAGCGCCAATGCTTCTTGTTTTTTCATAATTGTTTTATTTATCACTGTCTTCTTTTGGATCATTTTTCGGTTTCATGGTGGGAAAAAGAGTGACCTCCCTTATGCTGTAAGCATCGGTCAAAAGACACACAAGTCTGTCAATTCCCATTCCAAAGCCCGCAGTAGGAGGCATCCCGTACTCTAAAGCTTCAATAAAGTCGGTGTCCATGCGCTGAGCATCCTCCATTCCCTCTTCAAAGTACTTTTCCTGCTCCTCGAAAATCTTTTTCTGTAAAATCGGATCATTGAGCTCGGAATAGGCATTGATAAGTTCCCATCCGCCTCCCAGCACAAGCTGAAAAGATCCAAGCTTGGACGGATCATCATCGAGAGGTTTGGCAAGAGGAATGGCATCCGCCGGGTGGTGAATAACAAATGTCGGCTCCCAAATTTTCGGTCGACAATACTTTTTATATATTTCGTCAATTATCTTTGCTTTGCTATAACTCTCTTCAACCTTAACTCCGAGATTTTGGGCTTCTTTTAGAAGAGCTTCTCTGTTTAAGGTGTTAATATCAAGATCGGTATATCTTCTTATAATATCTTCGTATTCTTCACGAGGCCATGGCCCTCTAAAATCAATTTCTTTTCCGTTATAAACTATCTTTTCTTCCCCATAAACTTCTTTCAGTAGAGAAGAAAACATCTTCTCGGTGAGCTTCATAAGTTCCTTGTAATCACTATAAGCCCAGTAAAATTCAAGCATGGTAAAGTCGGGATTGTGCATTCTTCCCACACCCTCATTACGAAAAACTCTTCCGATCTCGTACACTTTCTCAAACCCACCGACAATGAGCCTCTTGAGATCAAGTTCTAAAGATATGCGTAAATAAACCTCAAGATCGAAAGCATTAATCTTTGTCTTGAAGGGAGCTGCCTCCGCCCCGCCGTAGATGCTTTGAAGAACCGATGTTTCTACCTCTACAAACCCCTCTCTATCCAAAAAGTTTCGAATTGCCTTGGTGATCCTCGCTCTCGTTTCAAATTTCTTCCTGACTTCTTTATTGAAAATAAGGTCCAAATACCTTTTTCGAAAACGCTCATCTTCGTCCTTTAGTCCGTGCCATTTTTCCGGTAGAGGTAAAATACCTTTGGCAAGCATCTTACAATCAGCCATCTTTAGAGTTTTTTCTCCTGTTTTTGTTGTAATAAGAACACCACGCGCCTGCACAAAGTCACCTACATCAAATGTCTCGCCAAGTTCTTTGTAAGCTTCCTGACCCATATGCTCTCGCATGGCCAGAATCTGAATAGATCCGCTCGCATCTTCCAGAGTAAGAAAAGTGAGTTTACCATGTTCTCTTATAGAACGCACCCTACCACCCAAAACAATCTCTTTTTCTTCCTTGCTAAGCTTATCAAAATCGCTGAGAGCTTTTTCTACCGCATGAGTTCTTTTCGAGGTAACCGGATAAGGTGAAACTCCCCTGGTACGCAAAGAATTTGCCTTGTCAATCCGATGTTTCCTTATTTCATCTTTTCTCTTCATTTTGGTTTGTTTTTACGGGTTAATGAGTACCATTCTATCCAAAACAGCGGCTAAAATCAAATTATATCGATAATTTTTATTTCTTTTTCTCCCGAGGGAGTTTTCATTCGAGAAACATCTCCCTTTTTCTTTCCGAGTACAGCCTTCCCCATGGGGGACTCGCAAGACATTCTCCCTTTTATTGGGTCCGCTTCCGCACCATCAACAATTTCTATTATCTTTTTTTCTCCGCCTACTTCAATCTCCACCTTTGATCCGATCTGAACAAAGCTCTTCCCGTCCTTGCTTTCCACAACCTGCGCATCTTTTATAGTCTCCCTGAGTTTGGCGATTCTCGTCTCCAATATATTTTGTTCACTTTTTGCGTCATCATATGCCGAATTCTCACTAAGATCCCCGAAAGAAGCCGCGTGTTTTAATTTATCGGCAACCTCCTTTCTCTTTTCCTTTTCAAGGTAAGAAAGTTCTTTTTTCAGTTTCTCCAATCCCTCTTTTGTAAAACACTTTTTCATATTTTTTCTGTTACCGATTTACTCTTGATCTTCATCTTTATAATACTCAAGAAGAATATCTCTTGTAAGGTGGGTAGCTACCGGAGTTACCCCCTCCACTCCTTCGATTATTGAAGTAATAACTATTTCAGGATCGTCATAAGGTGCAAAAGCCGCTACCCAGTTATTATTCACTCCCGGTACCGAAGTCTGAGAGGTACCCGTTTTGGCCCCACTTTTTACCGGAAGAGCTTGTAATGATCTGGCCGTCCCCATGGTAGTGGCCATATGCATCCCCTCTTTTACAATCTCCAGATTTTGAGGGGAAACAAAATCTTCTCTCACAACTTCCGTCTCTTCTTTTATGATTGTTTTTCCTTCATCGTCTACCACTTCTTTTAAGACCCTTGGGGTCAAAAGGCGACCTCCGTTAACAAGTGCTGCGTAGGACCTAGCTACTTGCATGGGAGTGGTTGTAAGATAACCTTGTCCGATGGAAAGATTGTAAGTATCCCCTATTCGCCAAATATCGTTAAGGGTTTCTTTTTTCCACTCCGGAGATGGTATAAAACCATCCTTTTCTCCAGGAAGATCGATTCCTGTTTTCTCTTCCCAGCCGAAAAGGTTCAGATAGTGTCTTATTCTGGCGGATCCCAACCCTTCCTGGTCCTCATAACCTCCCCCGATTGCGTAAAAGTATACATTACTAGAAACACCTATCGCCTCTCTCATGTCACGCCATCCATGAGCTTGGTAGTCTCGAAATATTGTCGGTTCAGAAGGGTTCCAGGGATTGGGAATGGTTATATATCCCGGACTGTAAATCTGTTTTTCGGGAGATACAATCTCTTCCTCAAGAGCGGCAACAGCTAGAAGAGGTTTTATTATCGATCCGGTGGGATAGCCGGCAGAGATAACTCTATTAACAAACACTCCGCTATCATTTGTAAAAAGCTCTTGTAAGACGCTAGATTCAACACCTCTTTTAAAGAGGTTGTTATCAAAAGCAGGTTTACTTACCATCGCCAACACTTCACCGGTATTAGGATCGAGAGCCACCACGGCAGCGCTTTTCGCGCCGGTTTCTTCAAGTTTCTCTCTGATCTTTTCTTCTGTTATCTCTTGCAATCTGGCATCTATAGTCAAAACGACATTTTTCCCTGTAGACTCCTCTTTTATCTCTTCCGAAGAAATAATGTTCCCCGCCGCATCCCTTTCCACTTTCATTTTTGTACCCGCTCTGGTAAGAACATCTTCATAGAAGCTTTCCACTCCCATCTTTCCTACATAATCGTGTATTGTGTACTTTCCGGGATTCTTCCTTAACATTTCTCTGTCCACTTTCCCGATATATCCAATGAGATGAGAGAATGCATTACCGGAAACATATTCTCTCCCTATACTACTGGAAACAAAAAATCCGGGAAGGTCCTCTACCTGCATCGCCTGCAACTTTACAAGTGTCTCATGGTCAAGATCACGCTCTATAACAACTGTAGTAGTCTCACTTTCCGTAATTTGTCTCAATATTTTCTCTGGCTCTCTTTCCAAGGCCCTACTAATTTCCGCTATTGCTCTTTTTTCCTCGGAAGAGATACTCCTACTTCGGAAATAGAGGTCGTATTGAGGTGAATTGTAGACAAGCTGAGATCGGTTCCGGTCATAAATAACCCCCCTTAAGAGCTGCGCGGAAGAAACTGATGACATATTTCTGGCAGCTAAGGCGGAAAACCTGTCATCATCTATAATTTGTAGTTGGAGACTTCTTCCAAAAAGAAGAAGAAAAAAGAAAATCAGAAGAAAGGAAAAACTTTTTAAGACAACCGGTGAAAGGGATACCTCCATCCTCTTTTTGGAAGCACCATACTCCTCTTCCTTTTTTTGAGCCAAGTTATCTAAAAAAACCTCATGTGGTTCTATCTCCTTGCCTCTTTTTTTTCTCATGCTATGTAAGGCTCGAAACACCGATATATTTTTTACAGATTAATTTGAAAAGATAAGCCAGTACTAAAAAACCAATAATATATATCCCGAAAAAGCTACCCGAAAAAACATCAAACCAAAATCCTGAAATTCCGGCCACAAAAAGACCCTCATTGCTCTTTTCTTTTTCAAGTAAAAGATATAGTACCACAAAAAGTATTAAGTAGTTAGGAACGACTCCCCAAACAGGAAAAAAGAAAAAAACACTACTCTGGAGCACCGCCAGCAAGGTAACTAAAAAGAAAAGCGCAACATACTTCATCAGCTCTCGATTATAAAAACATGACTCAAGCGACGATGATCAACTCCCTGCCAAACCAGCGCGGTATCAAAAGCCTCTACATCACTTACCTTAACTTCCAAAACCCTTCCGATAAAAATATCTTCCATTCCCATTTTTTCTCCTGCCAAGCTAACCACTCTATCTCCACGTTTCAACTCTACTTCTTTGGGAATTAAGTCTAAAAGGAGGGTTTTCTCTCCTTTTCCTCGCAAAACCCCGATGGGCTCCTCGTCGTTTTGAACCTTGACCTCAAAAGAACTGTTTTTACTGGTGAGAAGCTCTACTTCGGAAAATCGCTCTCCGGAAGAGCTAATCACCCCGATAAGTACTCCTTCCGGGGTTACCACAGGACTACCCTGAGTAACCTCCTCACTATGAAATATAAGCAACCTGTCCCCGGAAAGCTCTCTACCGGTGATCTCTCCAAAAACAAGTTCCTTTTCTCTTTCCAGCTCAACATCAAGAGCATCCATAAGAGCTCTGTTTTCTTTCTTTACCTCTTCCAGCTTTGCAAGAGTAACTTGAAGCTCTTTCTCTTTTGATCTGAGATTCGCGACTTTATCCTGAAGATCTTTGGCATTTCGAAAAATCTCCATTCTCCCATGGAATTCTGCTGCCACACCGTGAAGAGTTTTTTGCATAGGAAAAGTGACTGCTCTCCCCCCTTCCCTAATTACAGGAAGAAACGGAAAGAAGAAATTTATTCCAACAAAAATCACGATAAGAACCAATATCCACGGCAGAAAATTGCTCTTTTTGCGCATTGGTTAATTATAGCAAACCGTACACCTTATACAAAATTACGAGAGACTTTTCTAAAAAAATAAACCCCAAAAGCGGGGACTACCTACTTTCGCGGGAAAACCCACTATCATCGGCCTCGCCGTATTTCACTTCTGTGTTCGGAATGGGAACAGGTGGAGCAACGGCAGTATAGTCCCCACTTTTGGGTTCTATTTCTAAAATTTACATAGTAACCATTAACTACTAGCCAAAACGCACGACCTATTAGTACTGCTTGGCTAAAAGTGTTACCACTCTTACACCTACAGCCTATCAACCTCGTCATCTTCGAGGGGTCTGTGAGTTCTAATCTTGGAGTAGGCTTCGCGCTTAGATGCTTTCAGCGCTTATCCCTTCCCAACTTAGCTACCCAGCAGTGCCCTTGGCAGGACAACTGGTACACCAGAGGTTGGTTCGTCCCGGTCCTCTCGTACTAGGGACAACTCTCCTCAAAACTCCGCGCCTGTGGCAGATAGGGACCAACCTGTCTCACGCATGTTAATTCCACTGTTACCAGTAGCATGGACTATACCATCACCCAACATCCGAACTTAGGCAACTTACCATATTCGTGATATGTTTCCGTTGGGGGGCGGCGTATTGTTCTTCTTTTAAGGAAGAACCTCCTCTTTCGAGTCAGTCTCTACGGGGTCAATAAGCCTCTATTATAAAGATGTTCTTTTACTTTTTCAGAATTTTGTATTCTCTTTTTTGAGTAGTTCAATTCTGCAAATTCATCTATCTTTTCACACATGCAAAGGAAATCGCTTGCACTTTTTACCTTTTTTTTGAGTGCGATGATTTCTTTAAGTATTTCCGCCTGTTTTCTTTTTAGTCGAAGATAGGGAGTAACAATACTGAGGAAGTACAGTATACTCTCACTGTCTCCGATAATATACTCAGCAATGCCATCCTTTCTACGTCTTATATAACCAATTCCGAGAAGATCTCTAATGGATCTTATTTCTTCTATCTCTTTATCGGCTTGATAAAAGACAACAGATGGAGCCACCTGAAAGCCAAATTTATACGTACTATTCGGCTTTAGACGAACATGAATACTTCCATCTCCGTCTAGAAAGCCTGCTAAATACGCTTTTTCAGTTGCTTTCATGTGTGAATAAAGGCTTACGACTTCCCTCGGTATTATCCTAACACGTGACAGGTTGGATGTAAACAAATATTTACAAACATATTAGGATTTCACCGATATGAGCCGCCTTTTTGCAAGCACCTTGCTTGCTTGCCCGTGCAATCTCTCGCACGAGCCGCCTACAATTACTTGACGGTCTGAACCCAGCTCACGTACCTCTTTAATTGGCGAACAGCCAAACCCTTGGGAGCTGCTCCACCCCCAGGATGAGATGAGCCGACATCGAGGTGCCGAACAGGGCCGTTGATATGGACTCTCGGGCCCTACTAGCCTGTTATCCCCGGGGTAGCTTTTAGCTGATGATCTCCGCATTTTCTA